>Ga0180433_10004902_pt1 | contig 18528 bp, 18 predicted proteins | sample SS_ome_8_FD_132980 | JGI IMG/M metagenome (GOLD analysis project Ga0180433, IMG submission 132980) | Hypersaline lake sediment archaeal communities from the Salton Sea, California, USA - SS_1_D_1 metaG | ecosystem: Environmental > Aquatic > Non-marine Saline and Alkaline > Hypersaline >... | reverse complement strand
TAGACAAGGTCATCTCCAAGCTGGTGGATGAGAGCGGCGAGCCTCTTTATGACGTGATCGGCATTCAATCTCACATGCACGGCGGCTACTGGGGAGCCGAGCGGGCCTGGCAGGTCTGTGAGCAGTTTGCGAAGTTCGGCAAGCCGCTGCATTTCACCGAGACCACGGTGGTATCAGGCCCCAGGAAGGCGGGCAGGTGGCAGAAGACGACGCCCGAACAGGAAAGACGCCAGGCCGAGCAAGTCGCCGAGTTTTATCGTTTGCTTTTCTCGCACCCGGCGGTGGAGGCGATTACCTGGTGGGACTTTACCGACCAGAATGCGTGGCAGGGGGCGCCGGCGGGACTCGTACGGGCAGACATGACCCCGAAGCCCGCTTGCGAGCAATTGATGGAGCTTATCAAGGGCCAATGGTGGACGCAAACCGCCAAAGATGTGGCGGCTGACGGCAGCGTAAAGTTCCAGGGCTTTTTTGGCCAGTACGAAGTTAGCGCAAGCGCTGCCGGGCGTAAGCTGCATGGCACGTTTTCGATGGACCGAGACACCAAAGGGCCGATAGATATGCGGCTGACTTGATCCGCTTTGTGTGTGACTAATCTCTGTGGCATTGTGTAAGCCTATTCCTGAGAGGATGTTGTCTACCATCGTCATTGCGAGGGAGCTTGTCCCGTAGGGGCGAAGCGACCGAAGCAATCTCTTGCGTTGATCGTTTTGAGATTGCCACGCCCGACAAGTCGGGGCTCGCAATGACCAGGACCTGCCACAAAATCTGGTCACATATTCCGCTTTTTCGGCCCTGATTTTGCGTTGCGTGCCCGCTGCTGGGGGTTATAATACCCAGCCAATTGCAGAGACCAGGCAATGAAATATGCAGAATTGCCGGAGAAAAAGATGATGAAGCGTCGCGATTTCTTAAAGGCCGCCAGCCTTGGCGCAGCAACATTGGCGATGCCTCGCTGGATGCTCAGGTCCGCCAGTGCCGCCGGCGCCAGGCGGCCGAACATTATCTACATCATGCTGGACGAGCTCGGCTACTTCGAGTTGTCCTGCATGGGTAACAAATATCTCCAGACGCCGAATATCGACCGCATGGCTACGGAGGGGATGCGCTTTACGCAGGCGCTGGCCGGCGCTCCGGTCTGCGCCCCAACGCGGAGCACGCTGATGACCGGGCAGCACATGGGCCACACGACCGTCCGCACGAATCCGGGGGGCGTGCCGTTGCGTGCCGACGACGTCACCGTAGCGGAAGTCCTCAAGCAGGCCGGTTACGCCACGGGCGGATTCGGCAAGTGGGGCTGCGGCGACCGGGGCACTACCGGCGTTCCCGAAAAACACGGCTTTGACATCTTCTACGGCTACTACCATCAGGTGCACGCCCATTGCTATTATCCGTGCTATCTGGTCAAGAGCGGCGAAAAAGTGCCTCTTGAGGGAAACACGGGCGATTTCTACGAAGGCAAGCATTACTCACACTACTTGATTTTCGATGAGATGGTCAAGTTCATGCGCGAGAACAAAGACCGGCCGTTCTTCTGCTACGCCGCCTGGACGCCGCCGCACGGCGTCTGGACGATTCCCGAAGACGACCCGGCGTGGCAGCAGTTCAAGGATAAGCCCTGGACGGCCGGTGCCAGAACGCCTAACGACGCAAAGTTCTACGCTGCCATGGTCAAGATGGTGGACCGGCAGATCGGCCAGATGCTTGCTCTGCTCAAAGAACTGGACATCGACGATAACACCATCGTTTTTGTCTGCGGTGATAACGGCGGCCCGCAGTACTTTGCGAAAGGTGACCCGACAAAATCACGCCGGAAAGAGCTACCTTATCCTCACGGCTTCTTCGGCCCGAATCTGAACCCCCGCACCGGCCAGAGATTTCGCGGGGGAAAGGGCAATTTGTACGAGGGCGGCTTGCGGATCCCGATGATCGTGCGCTGGCCGGGTAAAATCAAGCCCGGCGTCGTTAGCGACCATTTGTGGTATTTTCCCGATGTGATGCCGACGCTCACTGAGCTGGCCGGCGTAAAGCCTCGGCAGAACATTGACGGCATCTCAATCGTACCGACCTTGTTGGGCGAAGAGACAGTCGGACGCAAGCAAAAGAATCACGCTTATCTCTACTGGGAATACAGGGGGCAAACAGCCGTACGCATGGGCAGCTACAAAGCCGTCAAGCCCGCAAAGAACAAGCCGTTCGAACTGTATGACCTGAGCAATGATATCGGCGAGCAGAAGAACATCGCAGAAGAGCAGCCCGATATTCTGGCGAAGATGAAAACCTATGCGCGACAGGCCCACGCTGATAATATTCCCGGCGGCTGGATCGACAAGGGGAAAGAATTCAAAGGACACCATTCTCGTTAACCGAGAATAAATGGTAGGGCGTATGTGTTGGCCGTCGCGCAGCGCACAGGTAGACGAAAGCAACCAGTGCCGAGAGAAAACGCTTGAAAGGAACTGTCTGTGACACAATCCGGTATCAAGTTGTATTATAAGAATGCCACGTCCGAAGCTCTGGATCAAGAGCACGGCATTGGGCTGGACCAGCTCAATGCCATGGGTGACAGACTCACGTCGTCGATTTCGAAGATGAACCGCGAAGAAGAAGACAAACCCGCCTACCGGAGCCTGCCCTACGATCCGGACACGCCGGAACGAGTAAAAGAGCTGGCCTCCAACCTTCAAGAGCAGTGTGAGAATCTGGTGATTCTGGGCATTGGCGGCTCCGCCCTGGGCAATATTGCGTTGCAGACCGCGCTGAATCCGTATATGTACAATCTCGACAAGAGCCAAAGGCCCGGTCCACGGCTATTTGTTCTGGACAACATTGACCCGGAGCAGATGGGCTCGTTTCTGCACTGGGCCGACGACAAGCTGGACAAGACCGTTTTCAACGTCATTAGCAGGTCGGGCCGGACCACGGAGACCGTAGCACAGTTCATGCTTGTTCGGCACCTGCTTCGGCACAAATTCGGTGATGACGGATACCAAGAACGAGTCGTCATAACCACCAACGTGAGCAAAGCCGGCGCGCTGCTGCAGATTGCGAAAAAAGAGAAGTTGGCTTGCCTTGAGATTCCCCCTGGCGTGGGTGGTCGCTTTAGTGTACTGAGTGCTGTGGGCCTTTTCAGTGCGGCGATGTGTGGGATCGATATCGACCTGCTTCTGGCGGGAGCGCGAGATATGGATACGCGCGTTTGCTGTGGCGAGCCTCTGAAGAATCCTGCGGCCATTATTGCCGCAATAAACTACTATTTCTATAATCACGGCAAAAGAATCTCGGTGATGATGCCGTACAGCTATCAACTCAAGGATTTGGCGGATTGGTATCGCCAGCTCTGGGCCGAGAGTCTGGGCAAAGCCGAAGACCTCAAGGCAAGCGAGGTGCATGTGGGTCCGACGCCCATCAAGGCCCTCGGCGCTACCGACCAGCACAGCCAGATACAGTTGTACCGTGAGGGGCCGAACGATAAACTGTTCACGTTCCTTCAAGTCAACAACTTTGACAGAGACTGCCAGATCGGGCCGGCTCCCGATAGTGCGTCCGAGCTGAGATTCCTCGCCGGCAAACATCTAAGCACGCTCCTTAACAGCGAGAAGAAAGCTACCGAATACGCGCTGTTGGAAAGCAAACGCCCCTGTCTGACGGTCCTATTCGATAGAGTGGACGCATATACCGTCGGCCAGTTTATCTACTTATACGAGGTAGCAACTTCTTTTGCGGGTGCTTTGTTCGGCGTCAATCCCTATGACCAACCTGCTGTGGAGCTGGGCAAAGAAGCTACTTTCGCCCTTATGGGCAAGCCCGGCGACGAGTATGAAGACTTCGCTCGCAAGATTCGGTCTGTGACTGATATTGATAAAGCGTATCTCGTGTGAGTGTCTTGGTGCAGTATTTCAAGCAGTTAAAGGAATAGGTTGATGAACTATGCGGTGGTGATGGCAGGGGGGGCAGGCAAGCGATTGTGGCCCCTGAGTCGCGAAAAACGCCCGAAACAGGTGTTGAAGCTGCTGGACGGCCAAACGCTGCTTCGTCGCTGCTTCGAGCGCCTTTCGCCCATCTTTGACGAGAGAAACATTATCATTCTGACCAATGCCGGATACGCGGACTCGGTTCGTGAGGAGCTGCCGGAGCTTCCCTTCAACAATGTCATCGCCGAGCCGGTGGTTCGCGACACGGCGGGTACCATCGGATTGGCTGCAAGCATCCTGACCAAGTACGACCCGGAAGCGCAGATGGCGGTCGTAACGGCCGATCAGTTGATAGAGCCTGCCGAAGTGCTGCAGCAGGCGCTGAAGGATGCCTTCGTGTTTGTCAGCAAAAACCCGGACGATCTGATTACGTTCGGAATAAAACCGAGTTATCCAAGCACACAGCTTGGTTACATCAAGTGCGGCGGCCCGCGTCCGTGCCCTGACTGCGCAAACGAAATCCACATTGTCGAGGCGTTCAAAGAAAAACCCGATCAAAGAACGGCGAGAGAATATGTGGACACGGGCCAATACCTGTGGAACTCCGGCATATTCGTCTGGAAGTCCAAAACCATCTTGGCCAATTTGCAGCGCTTCCTGCCCGAGGCAGCGGAACCTCTCAAGAAGATGGGCGCGGATTGGGATACCCCCAATCAGGAAAAGACGCTGCAGGACTATTACGTTAAACTGCCGAAAATCAGTATCGATTTTGCCGTGATGGAAAAGGCGTCGAATGTATACGCCATAAAACTGGATTGTCGCTGGCTGGATATGGGCTCTTTTGCCGCCCTTGCGGATGTTGTGAATTCAGATGAAAACAAGAACATCGTGGTAGCGGCAGCAAGCGAGCTGCTTGACTGCAGGAACAGCATCGTAGTGACGGAAGAAAAAGACCATCTTATCGCGGCCATAGGACTTGAGAACATCGTGGTCGCTCACAGTCCGGATGCGACTCTGGTGTGTCATATTGACCAGACTCAGAGGATTAAAGAGCTGCTGGAGCTGATAAGGCAGCATCGCGGCGAACGATTCCTGTGACCTGCTGCTACTGAGCGGCAGAGGCCGGAAGCAGGGCGAAGATGCGGTATCTGGCAATAGACTACGGCAATAGGCGTACTGGCCTGGCAATCTGCGACGCAGCGGAGACCATAGCCACTCCTTTGGCTGTGATTGATGGCCAAAAAAACTTGATGCAAAAGATTGAAGATGTTGTAGAAGCAGAAGCAATCAGCGCCGTCGTCGTTGGGCTGCCCTTGAGTATGGACGATTCGGAAAGCCCGCAAACAAAACGGGTCCTCAGCTTTGTCGAACAGCTCAAGGAGTGTTTGCATATGCCAGTATATCTTCAAGATGAACGCCTTAGCAGTTTCAGCGCCGAGCGCAAGGTTGCCGGTGCCAAGCTCACCAACGAAAAGAAGAAGAAGTGGCTCGACGCTATCGCTGCCGCAACAATACTGGAGGCCTTCCTCGCGGCTAAGAAGAGCTGATGATTCTGCGTGTGCCCGGATGCGCCGGGGCTGTAGAGGTGAGGATTGCAAAGCAGGAACCGAAAAGTCGTGGTGATCGGAGCCGGTTCCGTCGGCACCACTTACATTTATGCGCTGCTGTCCACCGGTCTGGCTGCGGAGATCGCCCTGATCGATATTGACCGTAAGCGGGTCGAGGGCGAAATCATGGACCTTTCTCACGGGTTGCCGTTTATCCCGCCCGTGATCATTCGTCCAGGAGACTATGCGGATTGCGCCGACGCGAACCTAATCGTGGTGACCGCGGGTGCGAAACAGGCTTCCAGCCAATCCCGAACAGAACTCATCCAGAAAAACGCCGATATTATAAGGACAATCACCGATGAAATAAGTAAGACGGACTCTGACGCGGTCCTGGTTATGGTGACGAATCCGGTTGATGCACTCACACAGTTGGCTTTAAAAGAGCTTAACTGGCCGTCCCGCCGTGTTATCGGCTCGGGGACGGTTTTGGACAGCGCTCGCTTTCGGTACATGCTGAGCCGGCATTGCAGCATAGATGCGCGGAACGTGCACGCCTACATACTCGGTGAGCACGGCGATAGTGAGGTAGCTGCCTGGAGCATGGCCCACATCGCCGGTGCGCCAATCCACCAATACTGTGCTATTTGCCGCCGCTGCGATTGGAAAAAACACCACAGGAAAATAGCAGAGCAGGTCCGTGATTCTGCTTATCATATCATCGACTACAAGGGGTCAACCTATTACGGCATTGGGTTGTCCTTGGTCCGCATTTCCGGAGCTGTATTGCGAAACGAGCACAGTGTTTTGACCGTTTCAACATTGCTTAAGGGCCAGTATGACATCGATGATATTTGCCTCAGCCTTCCCTGTGTGATTGGTGAGCAGGGTGTAGAGCAGGTTATCACCAGTCCGCTTTCAGCCGGGGAACACGCCGCTCTGAAGAGGTCCGCCGAGGCTATACGCACAGTCTGGGGTAGTCTACGAGGATGAGATGTGGTAATTGTCCGGCGGCAGACAGCGGTTCGTTGCTCGTCTACCCACCCAAAACATCTATCCGAACCCGCGGTCGAGTCCAGGCAAGATGGCCGGGCCAAGGTGTAAAGACCGCACTTCCGGCATGAAAAGAGCTGCATAAGAGACGAAATCTATGCTTGCCGTAGCCTTGAAGTCCGCTACAAGCCGCATATTGGCCGTATGCCCGCTTTTGCGCTAAGGCCAGAAAATGTTGCAAGACTTTGTTAGCCAAGGCTCTTGCAAGCGGACACGCAACCGGCTATAATACATGTTTTCGTAGGCGGTGTTCCGCCTTTACTTGCAAGACGATATACTTTATATTATGGTTGTTTATTGAATTCACAGGTGCAATGAGTTTGGAAATTGAATTCGTAGGTTGGCCGGGGCAGACTACGAGAGAAAGGGTTTGTTGAGAAAATGCTAAGTAAACAGGACAAGGCCAGAATCGTTGGTGATTTCGAGACGCATGAGGGAGACACCGGCTCACCCGAAGTGCAAATCGCGCTGCTGACAAAAAGGATTAACGATTTGACGGAGCATCTCAAGACGCATCCGAAAGACCATGCATCCAGACGTGGATTGCTCAAGATGGTTGGCAATAGAGCCGCTTTGCTCAAATACGTCAGCAAGAAAGACGTCAAACGGTATCAGAATGTGATATCGCGGCTCGGGTTGAGAAAGTAGGAAAAAAGGCTGTGAACAGCACAGACATACGAGCAAGATCACCGTTTCTTGCAATCATTTCCATTTGTTTTCTTTTTTGCAATGTAATGAGGTAGTCAATGGCGGATGTATGTAGGATCGAAAGAGAAATTGGGGGCAGAATCTTATCCATCGAGACAGGTAAAATCGCGAAGCAAGCTGATGGTGCAGTCGTCGTCCAGTACGGAGATACTGTAGTTCTCGTCTGCGCGGTCACCGCGCCGCCCCGAAGTGAAGATATCGATTTTTTCCCGCTGAGCGTCGAGTATCGCGAAAAGCAAAGCGCAGCAGGCAAATTTCCCGGTGGTTTTATCAAACGCGAAGGAAGGCCGACCACTAAGGAAATTCTCACAGCAAGGATGATTGACCGTCCGATTCGGCCTTTGTTTCCCGAAGGCTATTTCCAGGAGGTCCAGATTATCGTGTCTGTGTTAAGTGCGGACCGGGAGAATGACCCGGATATACCGGCAATGATTGGCGCCAGTGCGGCGCTGACGGTGAGCAAGATCCCGTTTCTGGGTCCCCTTGGCACCTGTCGAATCGGCAGGGTCGATAGCGAGTTCGTCGTTAACCCCACCCACAAGCAAATAGATGGGGGCGAGCTGAATCTCCTTGCCAGCGGGCGCAGGGAAGCCGTAAACATGATAGAGGTCGGCGCCAAGGAACTGCCGGAAAGCATCATTATTGAGGGCATTGCAAAAGCCCATGAGGTCATCCGTCAGATCTGTGAAATGATCGAAGAGCTGCGTGAGAAGACCGGCGTTGAAAAGGAAATGCCTCTGCTGGAGATCGACGAACAGCTTCTCTCTCTCGTTCGCGAGCAGGCAACCCGGAAATTGCGCGAACTCAAGCTGATACCCGACAAGCAGCAGCGCAACACAGCGGCACAAGAGCTGTTTGATCAGCTCCATGCTGAATATTGCGCGCCGGCAGATACCACAGATTTCGCTGTCGCCGCCGGCCAACCCAGAGCCGGACAGACATACGATAAAGCTATGCTCAAGCGTGTGTTTGAGATTGTAGAAGGTGACGTTGTCCGCAGCCTGATCCTGGAAGGAAAAAGGCCCGACGGTAGGGACAATAATGCCATTCGTCCAATTTCGTGCGAAGTGGGTATTCTGCCGCGCACGCATGGCTCGGCGTTGTTCACGCGCGGGGAGACACAAGCTTTGGTAAGCGTAACGCTGGGCACCATCAGGGATGCGCAGATTATCGACGGCTTGCTCGATGAATACACGCAAAGCTTCACGCTCCACTACAATTTTCCGCCGTTTTCCGTGGGTGAAGTTCGTCCGGTTCGCGGTCCGGGCCGAAGAGAAATCGGCCACGGATCCCTGGCTGAGAAAGCGCTGCAGGTGGTGATGCCGCCGGAAGACAAGTTCGCTTACACCGTCCGCGTGGTCTCCGATATCACCGAGTCCAACGGCTCCAGTTCGATGGCTTCCGTGTGCGGGGGTTCGCTGGCTTTGATGGACGCCGGCGTTCCCATCCGCAAGCCCGTCGCCGGCATATCCATCGGTATGGTCAGTGACGGCAATGGCCGAAGGGAACTCCTAACCGATATCATCGGAGAAGAAGACCATTTCGGTGAGATGGATTTCAAAGTTGCCGGCACAACGGAGGGAATTACGGCGATCCAACTTGATCTGAAGGTCCAGGGCTTGGAGCAACAGTTCCTGGCACAGGCGCTGGAGAGGGCAAAACAAGCTCGTTTGGAGATCCTGAGCGTCATGAACAGGGTCATTTCCGAATCCAGAGCGGAGCTGAGCAAGTACGCACCCAAGCTGATCACGCTCGAAATCGATCCTGAATATATCGGCAAAGTCATCGGCCCGGCCGGCAAGATGATCAAGGGCATTCAAGAACAAACGGATACGACCATTGAGATCGAAGAAGACGGCACCGTCTACATAAGCTGTCTGGGCGGAGATGGTCACCTGCGAGCCAAAGAAATCATCGAATCGCTTACCCAGCCGCCCCAGGTTGGAAAGATATACCCCCAGTCGCGAGTCGTGTCAGTCAAGGATTTTGGTGTGTTCGTCGAAATCACGCCGGGCGTCGAAGGGCTGTGTCATATCAGCGAATTAAGCGAGGGCTACGTCAAGAACATCGAAGACGTCTGCAAAATAGGGGACACCATACCGGTTAAGCTGATATCTATAGACGACCAGGGCAGGTTTAAGCTTTCCCGCAGGGCCGCTCTGGCTGAGCTGGGCGTAAAGGATGAAAAGAAACCGGTAGCCCGAAGGTAGAATCGCAAGTGCTGGGGGGCGCGACGTTTCAGCGTACCGAACCACAGCAGAGCGAACGCTGTCAATGCGTTGATTCCTTGCACTTGCGTCACGGCGGAGTATTCTTGGGCGGCATCCTTCGGCCATCTTGTTCTCTTTGCGAGGGATTGAATCCGTGCTGCATTTTGCTGTTGGCATCGTGATTGGCCTGTTGGCTGCTCTTGTAGCGGTAGGTTTGACTTTGCGCAGAACGCGAGCAGGCAGGACCACGCCTCCGGGAAGCAGTAATCCCGCGGCGGCGAACACTCAGCACCCCCCCAGGAACCGTGCTGCCGAGGTCGAAGAGATTGGCAAGCTGATGGGCGAACTTGCCCACGAAATCAAGAACCCGCTTTCCACGATAAAGATCAACTTAAGCCTCGTCAAAGAGGAGCTGGAGGCCACAGAGTCTGCCGGAGCAGCCGCGGGCTTAGCGGACGATGACAAGCAGAGGCTTCGTCGGGGGCTTCGAAAATTGGCTGTGATCGAAAAAGAAACCAGCAGACTCGAACAGATCCTCGATGGCTTCCTGCGCTACGCGGACCAGACGGAGCTGCAACCGGTCAAGAGCGATATCAACGAGCTTGTCGGCGACATGGTCGATTTCTACTCGCCCCAGGCATATAGCCATTCCATCACCATCCGGCAGGGCTTGTACAGCGAGCCGCTCATGTGTCGCGTTGACCCGGGCATGTTAAAGCAAGCCATCTTGAACTTGTTCATTAACGCACAGCAAGCGATGAATGAGCGGGGCGAAATCATCGCCCAGACGAGCCGGCAGAATGACGAGGCGGTGATTCAAATCAGCGATACGGGAAAGGGCATCCCCCCGGAGCGATTGCCCAACATCTTTAACGCTTACTATTCCTCCCGGCCGAACGGCAGCGGGCTGGGACTGCCGACGACGAAAAAGATAATAGATGCTCACGGCGGGACAATAACGGTGGATAGTGAACCGGGTAAGGGCACGTCCTTCACCATCAGATTGCCCTTGCTGGCGGATGAGAAAAGCCGAAACGAGGTACCGGATTGAAAGAAGAAAAGACCGTTGTCCTGGTTGTCGATGACGAGCGTGACCACGCTGACGGAATTGTCGAAGCGCTGGAAAGATTGCCGGTAAAGGCAATCGCCGTCTACAGCGCCAAAGATGCGCTGGAGATTGTGCGCAGCCAACAGGTCGATGTCGTGGTTACCGACTTGAAATTGGACGATGACGCCGACGGCCTGACCATACTCCAAGAGAGCAAAAAGCACGATAGCCGGGTGGAGGTCATCCTGATAACCGCCTATGCGACCATCGAGAACTGCAAGCAAGCCATCAAACGGGGCGCGTACGATTACCTGGTCAAGCCGATTGATATCGACCAGCTCCGCACGCTGGTCGAGCAGGCCGGCAAGAAGGCTGCCGCAGCCCGTTTTCGCGAGTCCGGCAAGGCCGCAGCTTACGAACAGGAGTTTGATTTCGCCGGAGTCCGCGGGACCAGCCCGGCGATGCAAGGCATCTTCGAAGTGCTGCAGCGGGTCGCGCCAACCGATATCTCCGTCCTTATCGAGGGACCATCGGGAACCGGCAAGGAGTTGCTGGCCAGGGCCATTCACGAGAACTCGCCGCGGCGGAACCGGCCTTTTCGGCCCATAAACTGTGCTGGCCTTACGGAGACGCTGTTGGAGAGCGAGCTTTTCGGCCATGTCAAGGGAGCTTTCACCGGGGCCACCGGCGATAGGAAAGGGCTGTTCGAGATAGCCGATAAGGGAACGCTGCTCCTGGACGAAATCGGCGACATGCCGCTGAATATGCAGGCCAAGCTGCTGCGGGTTATCGAGGACGGCGTGGTCATCCCGGTCGGCTCCAACAAGCCCGTCGTCGTCGATGTTCGCATCATCAGCGCGACGAATCACGATTTGACCACGCTCATCGAGCAGCAGAAATTCAGGCAGGACCTGTACTTTCGAATTAAGGGTGTCAATATCACCATCCCACCGTTGCGCGACCGGACCGAAGACATACCGCAGCTCGTGGAGTACTTCTTGCAAGAGGCCGCCGAGCAGACCGGCTCAAATGTCACGGGCATAACCGATGCAGCTATGTCGGCGCTGACGAGCTATGACTGGCCCGGCAATATCCGTCAGCTCAAGAACTGCATCAGAACCATGGTGGTCCTATGCGATAGAGATAAGCTGGATGTGCAGGACATACCGCCTGAAATACACCGGCCCAGACAGTTGGCCGCAAGCAGCCGAGCATTTGCGAGTCTGGCCGGCGTGTCTCTCAACGACCTGGAGAAACAGGCCATTATGGATACATTAGCCAAAACCCAGGGCAACCGCGAAAAAGCCGCAAAAATCCTCGGCATCGGCGAAAGAACCCTCTACCGCAAGATCAAAGAATACGACCTCTAAGATCGCGTCGTGCGTATCGCGTATGTCGTTAGCCGAGCCCTGCGGGGGCTGTTTTTGATTTGACGCATTAGAAGCTTTTGGGTAGTGTATGGTTTGAAAGTGGTGCGTCGCCAGGAGAGGTTAAGAAATACAAGTCATTTTCAACCAAGGAGATACAGATATGGGCGATAAGGGGAAAAAAGATAAAGGCAAAAGAGAACAACAGAAAAAGGCCCTGCTTACTCCAAAGGAAAAACGAAGATTAAAAAAGGAAAAGAAGAATAAATAATTGCCCAGTGGTGACCCATGAAGCGGAATATGCTTCACGTTTTTTTTCTTTGCATTTTCCATTCCTTTGTGTTATTTTCTGTCGCTAAAGACGTGATGCATCCGGGAGTGTAAAGCATACACGAGATACTAAATTGCTTGCCGCGAATTGCGGGTAAAATGGAGTGGTGAATTTCCGGCTTATGTTTGGCTTTGGTTATGAGCCGAATTGAGTTATCGTAATCTGAGCAAGGTGATTACTTGGTTATACCGTTCAAAATACTTGGATTCTTCTATAAGAGTATCTAATTCACAATCTGGACTTCTATCGCACCACGCTTTTGTATCAATTTCCTCAGGACCTTCAGATTTATGACTATCGGAGAAAAGACAGCCAGCTATAGTATTTGTCGATAGCTTTGTCCCTGGCATTATCCAGAATTTGTTTTCAAAATCATCACTCCCTCGCCACCATCTTATTTTTCCCGCTTCACAACACACTATGGCACAATAATCATCGCTAAGATCAACATATCTAATCCCTGTTGCAGTTAAAGATGTGATGAAATACTCTGCTAAATTACTAATTGTTTTAAATGAAAATTCCTTATTGTTAGCAAGATCCATGAAAAGATTAGAGGGCATAAGCAAATTTGCAGCAAATATATTTGCCTCACCTTCTTGAGGGCTTGTTTTATAAGATGCAACCATGTCATCACTTGTGCAGGCAAAGAATTGAGATATCTTTTCGTGAAGTTGCCAATGACCAAGCTCGTGGGCGATTGCAAATCGCCTTTGACCAACGTAAGAAACACTTTGGCTTATACGTATTATCCCTTTGTCACCGCTTCTTACCAAACGAGCTTCCATTTTCTCTAAGGGACCATCTGTTACAATGACGCCCCTCGCAAAAGCAAGGTCCTCTAAAATAAGTTCATCTGGTTTTGTAAATCCGTACAATTTCCATAACCATTCCGCTTCTCCCCCAGCTAATGTATTTTTATAACTACTATCTTTCATTTTCTGAATCCTGGTCGAGCGATTCGAGAAGTAAGATATCTTCCAATAATGTTTTAAGGTCTTGCTCGCTGGCAGCTTCTTCAAGTTTGCGGGAATACGCGGCTTTCAAGGGAGCATTTAAAAGTTGTGCAATCATATCTTGAAGCACATTTCGCTGAGCGGGTAGATTTCGTACTTCAATTTGTTTTAATTTTTCAAGTAGTGACAATCTTATTTCTCTTGCATTTTTAAATTTTGCTCGGGCTTTTTGTTTTTCATTACAAAAGTTCAACGCCATATTCAGTTTCTCTATTGCTGGCCTCATATCAATTTTCAGACACTGCAATTCTGCCTGAACTTCTTTTCGAGTCATGTTTTCTTCATCAGGATAAATAAAATCGAAGAGTTTTTCACATAGATTAGCATCAAAATGTTTAAAATTATCTTTCATCTATCGTACTCCATTTTTAAAGGCTGTAATTTCTTATCTATCACCCTCTGTAGTCTTTTCTTGGCAGTATATATGTGTTTGACATCTATTCCTAAAACTTCTGCCATTTCTGCGGGCTTCGTAATGCCTGCTTCAAAACATTCCAGAATCCCATTAACAACTGCGTCATCTTTAACCTCCTGCGACAAGATGCCCTTCACCTTTTCTGCGATCTCTTTATTAACACATATTTTGGCTGGAGTAGCTTCTTTGCCTTCCAATTCAATTTCTTCACGATCTTCTTGATCGCTAGTTGCCACGGGCATTGGCTTGAATTTTTTGCCTTCGAATGACTTTGCCAACTGATATATCAAGCTATCTACAGCGGATCTCAGAAAATGCCCGAAATCTGAATAGGCTTCTCTGTTATACTGGCGTTCACCATTTAATGCCTTTAAAACGGCCTCATAAGCTACATCTTGAGGAGACTTACCGCGGGGACCTGTGCGATCCCCTCCTTTGCCTACCCAACCTAGATATCGGAATTTCTTTACGGCATACAAAGTTAGCCGTTCTAGATATTCCTGCCATTGTTCGTTTGTAAGTTCAGGCAATTCTGGCATTTACATTTATTGCTCCCGGTCTGTTTCCGCGGAATTAATCATATCCTATGTATTTATGCCTAGCAAAACAAAAAATTCTCCATAATTTGTGGCAAAAATCTCATTCCAGTCGGCATATAGATAGAAAGGCTGTTTAGTTAGACAGCCGCACTAAAGCTTTAACACTAATTGGAAAGGTTTATGAACATGGCTAAAAAATCAGCGAACTACAACAAAAGCAGCATAGGGAAACTCCCTGACGACAAGCCGGTCATCTATCGTATCCAGACTACTGGGGGCAAAACTAATTACGTCGGTGTGGCCGAGCGAGGCCGCGTCCCGGACAGAATCAAAGAGCACCTTCCAGATGGAAAAGACCCTGTACCGGGCGTAAAAGTGAAAATAGAACAGATGCCAAGCATAGACGCAGCCAGGGAAAAAGAAGCCAATATAATTTCCCGAACTGGTCCAAAATACAACGAAAAGGGCAAGTAATCCGAACTTGATTAGCATTCAGATAAGGCACGACTACTTTCGCCCGGTTGCTTCATAATAAAAGGAGAATTTTGACATAGTAACCGTTTAGATTAATGGAGAAAACAAATGGCTAACAATAACTCAGTCACATGGAAAGGTGCTAGCGGCAAGGTTTACACTTACTGGATATATTCAATCCCTGCTAGTTTCAACCCAAGGCAAAATGGCAATTACATTTATACGAAGGTTGTGAACAATATGTGGATACCTCTGTACATCGGCCAAGGAGACCTTAGCGAGCGAAGCAACATCGACAATCATCACCAAAGCCGATGTCTAAAGTCCAAAGGCGCAACGCATGTTCACGCCCACTTGAATGATAGCGAGGCCGACAGAACTGCTGAGGAAAAGGATCTGCTTGCAGGGCATCCTGAGGCATATCAGCCAACCGGATGTAATGAAAAAGCCGGAGGCTAAATCGACCACATAAATGGTAACTCTCTCGCACTAAGAAGAAAGAAGCCATTTGCTCTTATTTCCGGAAGCCGCAATAAGGAGCGGGGTGGTTTTAATAGCGCAGTGGTGCGGGAGGCCGCAACAGCAAAAATTTGGTGTTGACTTTTGTTTCAAACTGTGTTAGAATACCCACATATTTGCTCGCCCCCTAGGGGCGATAGAGAAACATAACTTGCTCTGAGCGTACCCGAACGGGCTCGAAATGACGCGCCGGATACTTGCATGTCATGCTGAGCGGAGCGAAGCATCCGGCCTTCCAATGATTCTGTAGTGTGGGGCTCCTGGCTACTGGCCCCTGAGGGGCGCGCTCGCGCTCGCGCCGAGACGAGCGCCCCACCATGATTCTACAAGGCAGGCATGGCCTTTTTTGTCTTTTTTGCACTTGTATATGGTAGTTCTCCCTCGTATAATACAGGTAACCGGGGATTTGGTACCCCGGAGAAAGGAGCTTGATATGTTAAGCCACATATTGAGTTTACGTTCTTTGCTCCGGGTCGGTACGCCTGGGTAATCCGGCAAGACGTTCCTTTCTGGTTGGCAGAGCCTAAGAGATTACCCCGCCAGAAGGCGGCAATCCGCCAGACCTGGGTACCGCCAGGCTTGGTCCAAGCGGGATAGGATAACGCTCGAGATGGTTTCCTGGAGCTCTACCCAAGAGGCGTTGTCCCTGCTTTACGCAGGAGAAACACTCCGTCGAGGATGAGTAGCAAAGGTCATCTCTGCCGACCGCTTCTTTGCGTTTCCTTTCCTCGGGTTATCTTGAAGGGAGTATTATCATGGACGAGAATGAAGAACAATGCAAGGATTGTAAGTATTATCGTGGTACTGCACAACAAGGTGCATGTCATTTTAATCCACCTTCTGTCGTTATTCTTCAAACTCCGGCTCTTGTCAGCAAAGGTTCGATGATTAAGAGTACTTTTCCAGATATTCAGCCTGGTAACTGGTGTGGTAAATTTCAACGTGAATAGCAAATCTTTTCAAAATGATTAAGCAGCAAACTGTTTTCGTGTTAGGTGCTGGGGCAAGCCGTCCCTACGGATATCCCACTGCGGAGGGTCTGCGTACAGGAATTTGCAATTGTTTTGTTGGTGACATTATCAACTATTTCCAGAAAAGAGCGAAGTTTAAGGGAGATGTTGAAGCGCTTGAGCATGAGGCAACAGAATTTACGTACAAGTTCCATCACTCCAGTACTAAGTCCATAGACTTATTCTTGGCGAGACATACCAGCCTTATGGAAATGGGAAAGATGGCCATTGTCTTTCGTATTCTGGCGGCTGAGAAAGAAAGTAGGTTTAGGGAGAAGATGAAGAACTGTGAGCACGACTGGTATTCATTGTTGTTTGACAAAATGACAGAGGGTCTATTCAAGTCAGATGATTACCAGCATTTCAGCGAGAATAGAGTGTCATTCGTGACGTTCAACTATGATAGGTCTTTAGAGCATATCCTATACGAGAGCTTGCTCTACTCCTATCAGTCAATTGACCGTGTAAGGACCAAAGAGCAAATAGATTCGCTCGACATCATTCATGTGTTCGGACAGGTGGCTGGTTTGCCTTGGCAGGATTTAGATAGTAAAGTCAAATACAGGGAACATATAGATGCGGTTGACGTTCGAGAGCTGGCTAAAAGTTTGAGAATCATTTATGAGCAAGCAGATAATCCAGAACTGGAGAGAGCCAAGGACTTGATCAGAAAAGCAGAGAAAATTTACTTTCTCGGGTTCGGGTATCGCAAAGAGAATATTCGTCTCTTAGGATTTCCTGGTGTATACGGGCCTGGGAGGATGGTCTATGGTAGTGCCTTGGGCCTGACAAATAACGAGGTGGAAAACGCGCGTCGGGCGCTTCGTGGCCATCTTGCAGAACCGCCAGGGTACTCTCATTTGGATAATTCGGATTGCCTAGCCTTGTTGAGGAACTACCCTCCGGTCTGATGAACGCAAAGTATGCTTTTTTGCTTAGCTCACCCATATCTGACGTAGTTCTCCCATTGTACCGAGCCTCGGACCCAGTCGCGAAGGCCCAAAGGCTGTAGATTACAGCGCGAAGAGCAGGAAAGGCTGTGAGTATTGCAGTTGCAGGCTTTTTCTGTTGGGTTCTGGGCAGAATTTGATAAAATATCGGTTGTCGGATGTGCTTAGGCCACAGACTTGTTGAGCAGGAGACGAGCGAATGTACAAAGTGACCGGATATATTGAAAAAGACCCGGAGACCGGCTTGTATGTGGCTATGGTTCCGGGAATTCCGGGCGCTCATACCCAGGCTGAGACCCTGGATGAGCTCAAAGGCAATCTCAAAGAGGTCGTGCAGTTATGTCTTGAGGAAATGGACCCTGAAGCCAGAAAGCAAATACCCGAATTTGTGGGAATTCACCAGCTTGAGGTGGCAGATTGACCAGGCTGAAGCTTATCGTTGAAAAAGCTATAGAATCAGTCTCAATCCGCCACAGCCGCCGTTCGGAAAAATGCAGACTGGCGAATACATCATGAAGAGAGTTTAGCACTAACCAATCGATTCAGACTGATATCAGCCTCAGCGGCCTCACGTGCGAGCCGACGATGTACATCCGGAGGGACCCGAATCATGAATTTGCCGGTGTATTGTCGCGAACTGAGCGGCTGCGGCACAGATTCACCGTTGGCTTGCATATCTTCGATAACATCGGCTACAAGCTTGCGGATCCCCCGCAGAGCTTTCTCCGGGCTCGAGGCCAGATGGCTCAAGCTTGGAAACTCCGCACACAACCCGACACACTGAGCATCCTCTTCGGACCAGATTACACGATATGTATAATGGTCAATCATCGTCAATCCTTGCCACAATCACATAGTAGCAATAATGATACTATTTGTCAGGCATGACACTGGAAAGTTTCAAACATTCTTCCTGCAAACCGTAACCCAAGTCGAATAATTTCAAGTGCGGAGCCGAAGGCACTCAACCGGCCCCGGCTGGGCAAAAACGCACTCTGAACCCTCGGTGAACTCGGTGGCTAATCCCAGCCGGTGTCAATCCGTGTTGATCTGTGTCTGATGTGAGATTTCCCTTTACAGCCACGCTCTTTTCGGGTATAATAGATAGTTAACACACAAGCCAAGGGCTTGTGAGCAGATCAGTAAATGGGTAGATGAGCAAATGAACAGCCGCATGAACCCATTCATGCATCTACACATCGACGAGCCGAGAGACAAAATGGGCAAGTTGGGCGTTTTGGGCACCCGGGTCGTCGCTCTACAACTGTCAAGAATGTTCGACAAAATGGCCTTGTTTGAAAAAGCAAAGCCAATGAGCGACAGGCGAAGCCTGGAAAGGAGGATGCCTTTGAGTACATGATGAGCTGAAACCTTGTTGATGCCCAGAGGGTTCGACTCCCTCGCGGTAAAGGCTCACCACCAGCCGC
>Ga0180433_10004901_pt1 | contig 18528 bp, 16 predicted proteins | sample SS_ome_8_FD_132980 | JGI IMG/M metagenome (GOLD analysis project Ga0180433, IMG submission 132980) | Hypersaline lake sediment archaeal communities from the Salton Sea, California, USA - SS_1_D_1 metaG | ecosystem: Environmental > Aquatic > Non-marine Saline and Alkaline > Hypersaline >... | reverse complement strand
GAAACAGGGGGGAAGCAACGAGGCGCGGAACCAAAGGCTCGGGTGTGCGCGGATTCGTATCCGGATGGAACTTCGGAGCTACATGCCGTATGAGTTTAGTTGACAGCAAAGATGAGGCTTCTGTTCAATTCGACTCAGGATCCGGATATGGTCTCAAAGGTAACTACGGAATATGCGCCGTACGTGAGGATGATGCAATCCGGGTAACCTATGTATCCAAAGAACTCCTCGCTGCTATTGACACGTACAGGAAGCAAACTAGAAAGGAGAGTGCTACCGGATGATCAAACAGCCGATGATCGGAAACCAAGATCTCGACAGGATAAACAACGGAGCCCCGATACGGAGTTTATGCATCAAGTGCTTAAAATCTACTCCAAAAAACCAGAGGCTTCAGTTCCTGGCTGATGTTGGAATCGATGGAGTTAGCGCAAAGCATGTGTATGTACTCAAGCATGTAACAGACACATGTGACCTATACGACAGGTACGAGGACTCTATCAAAGCGGTATTTATGTTGAGGATTCTCCCTCGTGCAATTAATCAAGAGGAAGGCAACACCTTACTGGCCATGTGGGGAGACCCGGTATTCACTGCCAAAATGGGAGGAGAAGCTCAAAGAAAACACATGATAGTCAAGATGGTGATTAGTGCTGAGTTTGTCGCTATTGGTAAAGAACTCGGCATGTCATTCAATTTCATGGAAGATAAACCATAAATGAGGAGGAACAATGACTAACGGATTAAATCCTTTACCTCAGATGCCAGCAGCAGTCTCGTCCGAGTTATTTACACAACCGGGGAAGCTTGGGACTGTGCAAGCTCCGGCGAATTACTCGCAAGACAGCATTACTGAGATCGAAACTCATGACCCCCGTCGTATTGTAATCAGCGTCGAGGGAAGGCAAAAACGAGGGAAAACACACTTCGCGCTCACCGCACCAGGGGCTGTATACATCCAAAATCTGGATACAGGACTCGAGTTTGTGATCGACAAATTCAAGAAGGAAACGGCCGCCATCAAAAAGCAGTTCTTCGGTGACGTGTATCCGGTCAAAGCTTCAGCCAGTGATGCCGATTGGCAGTTCATGTGGAGAAAATTTCAGGACGATTTCAGTCGGGCTATCGCCCTTCCGTATATCAAAACCATTGTTGTCGATACAGCTACCGAGGCGTGGGAACTTGCTCGTCTGGCTCACTTCGGCGGTTCACAGACAGCTAAGTCGCACCACTACGGTCCCGTGAACACCGACTTCAGAGCTATACTAAGAGAAGCTCTGGCCCAAAACACAACCAATGTGATTTTTATCCAGAAGCAAAAGGAGCGGTACGTCAACGACAAGAACACTGGAGAATACGAAGCGGCCGGGTTCAAAGATCTCCCATTTACAGTACAGGCAATTATCGAATGCCATAGACAGACAGTATACGCTCAGGTACCTGGGAATACTTCTAAACCCAGTACATCATTTTACGTCACTATCAATGACTGTAGAATGGACCCGAGTAAAATTGGTGTGCGTCTCGATGAGCCCATCAACACGTTTCAGTTCCTCGCAGCTATGCTTGTGCCTGGAACCAAACCGGAGGATTGGGCATGAACGGAATCACCGGAGACCCTACGGTTATAAAAGTTGACAGCCGTACAGGCTCCCGTGAACTCCTCCGTCTGTTTCCTTTAGGTACTGCCGAAGAGGCTACGCTTGAATTCGGAGATTTTGCCTTCTTGGGAAATGGACCTGACGGAGTTCTGTACAATATCGGTGTCGAACGAAAGGTCGTATCCGATTTCATCAGCAGTATGCGTACCGGGAGATTGCAGAGTTACCAGATCCCAGGTATGCTAAATATGTACAATGAAATCTATCTGATTATCGAAGGTACTCCATCGGTCGATCCAAGAGACGGGACGATGTCTCAGAGGAAGGGCAATATTTACCACGATATCGTTTACAACAACTACCCTGTATCGGCGGCTGAGTATTTTGGATATATTGCATCAATATCATCAGTATTTGGTATCCATATACTTACATTGCCCTCGAAGGTAGACACCGTAGCGGCCATCTTGTCGCTACGGAATTTCTGGAAGAAGCCGTTCGAAACGCACAGGTGTCACAAGACACCGTATATTCCCCATTTAAAATACGGCGCCAGTGTGGCTGAGAAAGTGGCCAGTGTCCTGCCTGGAATCGGTATGAAGAGAGCGCATGATGCGGCCAATCACTTCAAGTCTATCCACAACATGATCAACTCCACTGTCGAAGACTGGACCGCTATCGATGGCATCGGTGATGTAACAGCGGAGCGTGTGGTAGACGCATTCAAACAGGAGGACGTATGAAGAATACTTCAGTTGTGATGAGTGGTTATACCCCTGTCACACAAAATGACATGGAGAAGCTGATCAAATCGGACGCACTCGGTGTTGGTCCGGCGAAGAATTTATTTGAGCGGTTTATCTCCTATGTCCAGATTGCCCAAGAATGGGCGGTCAAGGCTATGGATCTCGAGGTAACCAATGAATCCCAAACCCATCTGATGAAGATGGCCAGGGTAGGAAGGCTTGCCCTTCGGGAGAAGCGGCTGGCTTTGGAGAAGACGAGAAAGGAGTTGAAACAACGGTCGGTTGAAGAAGGGCGGGCCATTGATGCGGTGGCCCGTTTGATAAGAGGCGCCATCGAGCCCGTAGAAGAGTTCCTGAAGAAACAGGAGAAGTTTGTTGAATTGAAGCGGGCCGAGGAAGAGCGGATCGCTCGAGAACAGGCAGAGAAAGCAAGGCTTGAAGAGGAAGAGCGTCAGCGGGTCGCTCGGGAAGCTGAGGCTGAGCGTATACGAAAAGAAAACGAGCGTCTGGAGCGTGAGACGAAAGAAGCTCGTGAAAAAGCGGCTACAGAGGCCAGAGCTCGTGAGGAAGCGGAGCGACAGGCAGCGGCTGAGAAGCAGCGCCGTGAGGCGGCCGAGAAAACCATCGAAGATCACGCCGATGCGCATCCGGATCTGAAGGCGTACCGACCACCTCCAACTCCTCCTGCAACACCACCTATGCCTCAGTCAAATGTTCCCATTGCTCCGAATATGCCAGTCCCTGCTTCGGATGGGGGTAATAAGGTCATACAGGCCAGCGTCTGTTGTCCTATCTGCGGTAGTCAGTACATCACGACGGTTGTTATCTCATGATGTACCAATGCCCTGTTACAGAATGCCCACTCCACAATGTGTCGCATGTCAAAGTATCTTATGATGGCACAGAAAACGCCGAGATAGTATTCGTAGGTGAGGCGTTGGGCCGCTTTGAAGTTATGAAGCGCAGACCATTCGTGGGTATGGCTGGACAGGAGCTCAGGAAGGGTATCCGTGAAGCCGGTATATCGTCATACATCATAGGCTTCACGAATACCTGTGCCTGTCGCCCTCCCAATAATCGAGACCCGTTGAAAGAGGAGATTGAGTATTGCTCGAAAAGACTGGGTGAACTCATATGCAGGATACGTCCTAAACTCATCGTCTGTGTAGGCCGTATTGCTGCAGCGGCTATCATTGGGAGGAAAGTAAGTCTCGAATTTGAGCATGGGAAGGTGTTCAAATCGAAGTATGGAATCTCAGCTATGCCAATATATCATACATCAGCTTCATTCAAGAAGCCAATATACCTTCGGAATATACTGCGTGACCTGCGAACAGCCAGAGAGTTCATCCGTGGGGACGTCGTTGTTCCAACTAGGGTCACACATCCCGATGACGATGGTAACGTATCCGGAGATTACTACATCGACATCGATGATCCTGCGAGGTTGTCGGCAATACTTAACACTATACCGCCGGAGGCTCCGATAGCCATCGACACGGAGTACACGTCCGAAGGTCCGTATTCAATTCAGTTCTCCGCTCAAGCCCATACCGGATACATGATATACACCGAGTACTCGGCCTGTATAGATATATTCAAATCGTGGTTGGGTAGCCGGCGTGGTTGGATCGCTTTCCATGGAGCGGATACAGACATCGGTGTACTCAGCCGTCTCGGTATAGACATCAATTATGATCTCGTATGGGATACACTGGATACAGCCCGCGCCTTCCAAGACCTTCCTATCGCTTTGAAGAAACTTGGGTATTACCTATTCAATATCGACTCAAAGTCCTACAAAGAGATGGTGAGACCATATTCGAATGCACTTTCACTTGATTACCTTGTGCGTATACTCGAGAGTGGCGAGTCCTTTCCGGATCCTCCTAAGAGTGTGATGATGCGAAAGGGGGAAGAAGTCGAGGTACAGCTGGAGAACATCATCAAGAAGATCAAGAGATATGTTAAGCGATACCATAAAGGCGAGATTGAATCGCTGTTCCAGTCCTGGAAGCGAGTGCCTGAAGAGAAAGGCCGACATGCAGTTGAATTGGTGTTTGGCAAGATGCCATTCCCGGATCTTCGAAACGTACCACCTATACCTCGAGTCAATTACGCTTGCAGAGATGCCGATCTTACGTTGCGACTACTCCAATATCAGATAAACCGAGCTGCTCAAGAAGGGATGACAGAAGCGTTGGCTATTGACAGAGGTTGCATGAAAATCGTTCATGATATGCAAGATTGGGGGTTCAAGATAAACACTACAAAATTAGAGTACATCGGCTTAAAGCTGATCTCCAGATGCCGTGAGATCGAACGTAACTTCAAAGCCATATCGCCGAAGCCCGACATTAACATCAGATCCAACGACGATGTCATGTGGCTATTGAAGCGGGAAGGCGAGATACCAAGAACGGCTCCAACGACAGAGGCTTCCTATCTCGAGAAACACAAGAAGCCGACATCGAGGCTTATTCCAATGGTGCTTGAATACAGACGGTTCTCGAAGTTGTATGGGACATATGCACAGCCGTTGGCGAAGCAACTGGATAAGAACGGCAGGATCCACACAACGCTGACTATAGGCGGTACAAGTACAGGCCGTCTCGCTTGTAAAAACCCAAACTTGATGAATATTCCAGTGCGTACAGAGATAGGGAAAGAGATCCGGAAGGCCTTTGTACATGAGGATGGGTTTACTCTATTAGGAGGTGACTATTCTCAAATTGAACTGAGGGTAATGGCTCACCTGTCGGGTGACAAGAACATGATCGACGCATTCAAAGCCGGACACGATATTCACAGATCCACCGCATCTGAGATATACGGAGTACCATTCGACCGAGTATCGGACGATCAGAGACGCTCGGCGAAGTCCGCCAACTTCGGGATCATCTATGGAATTACAGCGGAAGGACTCGCCAACGACACCGGACTCTCGATAGACGACGCCGAAAGACTGCTCCAGTCTCTGTTCCGGTTATACCCTGGAGTCAGGGATGCGATGGATAGGTTCGTGGCCGAAGCCAGGCAGAACAGTTCGGTACGAAATATGTTTGGCCGGCTCCGATACATGCCGGGCATCAACAGTGCTGTCCGTCATATTTCAGAAAAGAATGAGCGTATGGCCCTCAATACACCTATCCAAGGAACAGCTGCTGACATCATCAAGAAAGCGATGCACACTCTCCGGTTTGTATACCCGGTGTACAATGGCAACGTACGTCCACTACTCCAGATCCACGACGAACTTATATTTGAGACCCGTCTGGATTTGGTAAGTGTATTCTCACAGACTATGAAGGCGATCATGGAGTCAGTCGTCAAACTTCGTGTTCCCTTGGTAGTAGACACAATCACAGCACGATCATACGGCGACATGAAGTGAAGGGAGATACTTATGAATCGGTTATTATTTAAACCAGAAGGGCATCAAGACGGAGACCCATTGGAGTCCATGGACGTGGACAGTGTAACCAAAGACAACCTTTACAGAATCATTATCAACGCTGCCCGTCTAAAGAGAGAGATCGAAGGACGTCAGGAGCAGCTCGACCATATGAAAGAGACTGTTGACGGCCTATTGACTGATCTCGGGATCAAATACGCAGCAATAGAAGGCGTCGGTTCTACCTTCTTCACAACTCGGAAGAGTTCGAAGTTTAGCCTCCCTGATATGAAAGAGTTTCTAGTTAAGAGAGGGGTAGACATCAACCTACTGGACGAGGCTACTGCTGCAGCTACAACAGAGGGAGATGAAAAGAAATCCCTTACGATGAAATTCCAGAAAACCGATCAGGGGTCACCGTCCTGATAAATCTCGTATCTTCTTTAAAGCTTCCATCAATTCGCGATTCCCTGTATTTATTTCTTGATGTCGTTGAGACGGGGATTGCTGCCTACCTTGAACCGGAGGGCGGGAGACAGGCTGATTGCCACGCTTCCGCCTTCCTCTTCTTATTTCGCGGTTGTACTTCCGCCATTCCTTACGTCCTTTTTCAGAAGATCTGGATTCGTCTGTACCAAAAAGCAAATGATGCCCCTTCTCGCTGAAGAGTAGATTATACCATTTTACCACACCGTCCCGCTTTGCCGCTCTACCACTCTTGTAATGCCCAAATACCCAGTCTTTAACAACTCCGGCCGCAGTAGCGCCTTGAACATCGTTGGCTACCTCGTATGCGTTCACGATGTCTGTCATCAGGGGAACGAAGTACGCAAATCTGTTACCAATTACCGACATGGCTCCGTCCACATTTCCCTTGCTGAGCTCCTCGACAACAGCACCTGCCTCCTCTAAGATTTGAGTAGCAAGCGAGAACCCAGCTGACCCTGGAGTATAAGATGTAAAGGTATTAAGTATATTGTAATAAAACCCTTTGAATGGCTTCCCAATAAGTTTCTCTCCGATCTTTTCACCCACCACAAATCCAGCTAGGTAATTGATGCATGTGCGCATTCCAGCAAATGCCCTACCGACGTCCTTCGTTTCCCATCCAATCGCAAGAGGTTTCAAACCATTCCTGTACAGTGTCTCAAACGCACTCCTGGGCCAGTTAATAAGCCCAACCAACGGTCTGGCTGCTCTTGACTGTTCGAGAGGAGAACGCTCAGATGTTCTATACTTGAAATGGACGTTCTCTGTCACAATCTCAGCAAACCTGAAGGCGGTTTCTTCGAGAGCGGACTTATCAATAAGCTGATGGAACTCCATCTGCTGTATAGGGTGCATCGTCTTTATTTTCAATCGGTTAGACAACTGCTTGTAATTAATCTTACCGTCTCTGTAATTCTTCAGTTGCGTTTCCGCATGGGTATAAGCTCCAGGGAAACAAATCATTCGGTTGATCTCATCCGAGAATGGGATTACTGTAGCTGCAAACTTTGTCCACTTCGCAATGCGTCTGTTCAACACGTCGGCCGCATCCGAAGACTCAGACAGAGCCATCATAAACTGATTAAACATCGGCATTTTCTGAGAAATCCTAGCCGCAAAATATCCGTCCGACATAATTTTCTTCAAGCTTTCCGAACGTCCTTCCGTAATTATCTTCAGGCCGGATTCGATGAATCGTAACGGATTCATTTGGGAAGGCCCTAAGACTGCATTTTGTAACAAGTTACGCGCTGTATACCGGGCCGCCCTGTTAAACGCCAGAGGATATGTAAGCCAAAAAAACTGATTGAACTTCTCGAAGAATAGTGTAGCTCCGGTAATTTCTTCTCCAAACCCCATGGCGTTCTTAACCATGTGTCGCAGACTCTGCAGATCCCGCTTACTTAAATTGTCTTTTACATCCTCCAAGTCGGATGCAAATTCCGAAATACGCATCGACATCATAGCCATCATTTTTACACGGGCAATGTGACCAAAAGCGCGAGGGAATAGTGGTCCTTCATCGGCTTTGTTGCGTCTGCTTTTCCTCGTCTTACCTTCCCCTGGGGTCTTGGCTACGGTTTGAACCTGCTTCTCACCTCCCAATACATTCTCACTCGGAGATACCATTTTCATCAATGTGTTTACCATACTGTCCGTCAGGTTCTCGAAGTCGGTATCCGACATATAGTAATGTGCCCTTGTGCCCCATTTCTGAGTAGCGAGATGTTTCATAACCTGCTCTTCCGCAGTCGCTGGGTTCTCAGCAAGGGAGGCTTCGTAAATTTGATCAACGAGTTCCATGTCCTCGATTGTCGCATCCGGAGGAAGGTATGATTTCAGACGTTCCTCTAAATGGCCGAGTCTTCTGTTTTTTCTAGCTACGTCGGGTTTGTTAAATACAACGGCATATTCGATCTCACCATTGGCGTCCCTTTTGGCAAATCCATCATATTTATAGTCTTCCCGAAGTATCTTCGTGACCATTTGAGACCGGTGGTACACGAACTGTTTATCCGTCAACCCTGTACGGTCGATTTTCTCTCCTGCCTTTCGCATAATAGGGTCGAACTCAGCAAATCTGTCAAATATGAACGGGTTAGACATCTCTATTGTCCGCTTCCTCGGGACATTCCCCATCTGCGGATCTCTTGCAGCGATCTTTTTGTCGTTTGTGAAATGGTAACCTGTAGCCAGGCGTGTCGTAGGACCTACGTACAAAGATGCTTTTAGTGCCGGAGGAGTAGACAACTTTTTATACTGGTCGATCATATCCCTGGAGGCCGTACGCCATAGCACCCAACGGCTGAACCGGAGAGCTGTAGCAGTTTCGTGTTGGAATTCCCGTTCAAATACAGCCGCGGTTTTCCGCTCGTCATCGGACATGCCTTTCCACAACATACTCTTTTCTTCAGGAGAGGCTCGGAACAGATACTGCTTTATACGCTCTTCGGCCCCCTCCGTTTCTACAATCTTTTCTGGATTAATCCCTGCCCGTTCCATCATACCTTGGAGGCTTTTCGCAATAGAGTGATAGTACACAGCGGTCTCGGACAGAATATCCAGTCCCTTCTTAGCAATGCCGGTCTTGCCTGTACGCATTTCCAGATTCATCAGCGCATCGCGCATTGAATTTAGCTGATTCATTACGTTAGCCGGAGCCGACGGATCTCTCCACTTCGACCCACGTTTTACCATGAGAGCCGTAAGTTTAATCATTTCGGACCGTGCTTCCGGGATCTCGGGTAATCCACCACGTTCTGCAATCAGCCGGACCAGGTCCAACCGTTCGTTTTTGTTGAGTTTGATTCGAGTCTGATTATCAACGGTATCAAATATACCGCTTACTTCCGAATCTACAGCCTCCATAGCATCACGCAACGCCTTTTCTTCAACGCGCCCCCTCGATACAACAGAGTCAAGCTTCTGTACATCTTCCATCATCTTACGATTTATCTGCAAAGCGCCTATTAGTGCTCCACCTTCAAGCTCGACAGGGTTTGTCTTGATCCCGAACTCTTTTCCGAATCCCATCATGTAGTCGGGTATCTTGATCCCAAACATATTTGCGGCGAACGAATCTCCGACAATTACGTCCAATCCTTTTATTACCCCGGATTGGTTTTTGGAATTCTGTATCACGTCTCCGAGGTGTTTACCTACTACGTCCCTGAGATTCCTGAGTTTATTTGGGTCTTCTATACCTATATATTCCGGAGATTCCGGTGAGGCGGCCGGATGATTTGGGTCGATGACCGTTTGCTTAAACCCCCGGACTTTAACAGGCTCCAACTGGCCCCTCTCCCGAACAAACCGATGCGGATCCAGAGTAACCACGTTCCCATTTTTACTCCACCTAAGCTCGGTGATTTTTTCCATGCCTCGGATGCCGGCTGACTGAAGATTAGACGGGTTTGCCCATCCGACATAATCAAACCCACGCTCTGCAGCATATCGGGTCACGCGGTTCATAACCACTTGGTGAACTACATTGTTGAATACACCCACTTGATCGATGCCTGATTCGGCTATGGAATTCAGCGTCTTCTCTCCGTCAGCGGCTCTCTGTATTAACTCAGAGTAATGCGGCATGATCTCGGCCGCTTTATCATAAAACGCCCTCCGGTCGTTTATATCAAACTTTGCCGCTTTCCCAGCTTCGGATTCAGCGTAATGCATTACCGCGTTGTTAATTCCAATGGCCGCCATATTAGCTCTATCTTTATCGTACTGTTCTTGAACAGCGGCTACATCCCGCGCCAAATCTCTAAATCGATCGGGGTGAGTTTTATGCTCTTCGTACATGGCCTGGTAATGAAGCGGACTTTCGATATTGTCAACTACCAATATAGCCTTCCCGTCATCTGTCATCCGCTCTGTGAGAGTTACCCGCATCTTGGTAGACGCCCTACCTGGCATGAGTTTAGCGGTCTCCTCCGGCATCAGATTAGCCGGTATATTCAGCATAAATTTGTGCGCTTTGTAGATAGTCCCGGGAGTTCCATATCCCTGAACCTCGACTTTCACATCATCCGATTTCATATTCGGATCGTCTTGGAATCCGGTACGTGTACTTTCTACGTATGCCGAGAACAAATCTTTGTCAATTGTTCCATCGCTCCTCTTATTGGCTTTGACCCACTCCGATAAACCAAGCCATGCTTGATCATTCGATGGCACACCGTGCTTCGACAACCAATTCGGTATAGCAGTTGCCTGATCGGGCATCCTGTCAATCAATTTATTTACTACTGACTGTGGGTGTCTATTGAATAAGTGTATACTGGGAACTTCTTGAACATGCAGCCCAGGAACCAAACTGTTTTTATTTATTACATCTACAAGGTCGGCTATTCCATTCTTGATATGCCCCGACAGCGTCTTCGCCAACGCCCTATCCGCTCTTCCTTCGATTCCGATTCGACCCATTCCTCTCATTGCGGCATCTGAGGCAAGGCTGGTGGTTCCTCCAACCAGAAACCCGATGAGTGCCGACATAGCTCCAGACTCAATTTTTTCTAAAAGAGTGGTTTTATCAGCGACTCCGAAGGCTTCCAAGATACTCTGTTGCGAAACGTCCTGCGCGAATTCCTCCTGAGCGTTTGCTACGGATCTGAGTACCAGATTCTTGAGAACGCTCCCATGTTGCTTGAACAACATCTCAAGTCCATACCTCTCAAGCGTGAAGGTAGCGATGTCATGCGCCATAGTCACAGCCTGAGCCTTCGTTATATCAACGCCGTTTTTCCGCATTGAGTGGTACACCTGCCCACCCTCAAGGAGAGTCATGAACCCGGCCGTAGCAGCAGTGCTAGCACCTATACTGTGGAGCGCAAAGGCCGTGGCGACGGATCCAAGCCCCGACCCGAAGTGGTATCCAAATTTATTCATATCACGCTCACTGCCTCTGTATGCCGCTTCGTAAAACTTATCGGCAGCCGCGCCGGCAAAACCGGCTATTTTTTCATCGACATCTGTCTTCTCCATAAGCGGAGCGATGATCTTACCTTGAATCAATTCCCAAGTGCGGTGAAGAGGGTTTGCGGTCACAATTTTCTTGAGGGAACTTGAGGCCATGGTAGCCTCATCGGGGCGTATAGACAAAGCTTCAATCCCTTGCTCGAGCCTTGCGGAAAGGTTTCCCGGTGTGGATTCAATAGCGTCCAAAAAACCGGTAACGATAGGTTCGATACCGGTCTTTACCCGAAATTTATAGAACGGATCGAACATCCGTTCCGGATCCATGCCGGGTATAAAATCCTTGGCTGTCATTTTAACAGAGTCTTTGATTGGATCTGAGGGTTCTGCATAAAACGACTTCGCAGCCTCCCGTTGTCCTTCAACGGTCTTCCGTATGCTTTCACTCAACCGGCTATACTTCTGGTTGGGGTCATCAAGCATTTCTGGAAATGTCATAGGCACTACCTTTTAGGTTTTATAAACTGCCACGTTCTTGTTATGGGGTTGGCGTCGATAATGCGTTCTACAGATTCCTCATCTGAAACAGCTCCAACAACTTCAGGTTGACTGTAACCTCCGTTATCAATAAGCTCCTGAAGTTCTTCAGGAGAAAGTACTTTTGTGAGTTCGTCCAGCTTTTTATTCATAATGTACCCGGCCAAGAATATACCGCGCATGGCATCGGCTACGAGTCCCTTTGCTTCTTCTTTCGTGAGTTCGCCTACAGCCTCCTTCCCACCGAAACGGCCCCGAAGATACCACTTTACAGCACCCTGCATTCTTATGCCGGCACCTGGGGACCCCTGACTCTCAAGCACCGCCATTCGTCTAATGTCTGTACCAGGAAAACCTTTATCCAGTTCTTCGGGTTCCTTAAATGGATTCTGACTTTCACCGCCGAATGCCTGAGACTCGAACAATGACATAGCCAGACTCCGCATAAACTCATTACCTGGTGTCTGTTCATACACAGGAACTGTTTGGTATCCCCCTTCTTCTCCTCTCTGTACAAACCTGGTTGGATCCTCCGGATTTATTAGAGGAACCTCACCGGCCTTCTCGAGAGCCCCAGGTTGTCCCGCTTTGTACATATCCATGGCCAGCTGATACAATGCGATTCGATTCCGGTCAACATCGCTGGTAGATTTACTTTGACTGGCGAGGGCATTGGCTTCCTGTGCGCTTGCAATTCGCTCATCTACACGCATTTTCCGCTCAGCCATCAAACCCTCAGCGGCGGCTGCTACGGCACCCTTCCAAGCAAGGGGGTCCGCAGCAAGCTGACGCCTGGATGTTTGGTCTGAGTGAAGGAAAATCTCCCGTAACCGCTCTACCTCATTCGGGTCTGAAATTAAAGACAGATCTCCTGATGCAGACATGATGTCCATTACGTGCGTACTGGTTTTGCCAGAGTGGACTCGAGAGATAGCGTCCTCGATCTCGGACGTACGCTGCCAGACATCATCTATGGCCGTTTTAACAGTAGCCACCTCCAGCTCAAGCTCTTCTCGCTGCGCCGCCAGAGTACGATGTCTCGCTTCCAACGCATCAGCTTCCTTATTCACAATCTGGAGATACCCGCTGGATGGACCCGGGTCATCTATCTCTACTTCAGACAAGATACCGAGAGCCGCAGCCTTATCCCTGAGTGTGGCCTCGTTCTTTTCCACTTCGGCCAGTCTGCTGAGCGCGTGGGTCAGCCTTATCTCACCTTGCCTCCGCTGTGTCTCAGCAACCTCTTTGAAAGCGGTGAGGGCGGACGTAAGTGCCATCTCGTCTCTGCGGAGTTGGGCATTTTGCGCTCCCTCCATAAGGCCGGCACCAATACCAATCATATTGGCTACCGCCTGCATTCCTCTGCCTGCAGGCTCTCGAGGAATTGCTGGGTATGCGTAACTTCCGCCATAGCGCGGCATTGTACCTCCTACATATTAAGTAAACCCATATACAGTTGGAACCTCATCGCATCCAACTCGCTGATATCGCTTTGGTACTCTTGCATAGCGCTTATCTTCTCACCCGAAAGATTGAGTTCTAACGACTCAGATCCGGCACCAAAAGATATTGCGTTTTCGGAACCTATTATGCCACTACCCAAGGTACCGCCGGCGGCAACCTCCTGCTGTTTCCGTAATGCGTTGGCCAGCTCATTTACACGGGCACCATGCTGTCTTGTAACGATGCCGAGTTTAGCTTCATACAATTCCTTGACTGGAACTTCCGCCTCTTCAAGTCTCTCCAGGTAGTCATTGTACTGACGTCGTGCAAGCTTCTTCTTAAGCCTTTCAATCTGAGGAGGTCCATTCATCTTGGATATCATATTGCCTACACTGAGTACCGTTCCTATTGCGGCGAATGCTCCCATATTACCTCCCGGTATAATAGATACGAGCTCGCTCTATAGCTTGCTCAAGCGCTGCCGGATCGTGCATCTTTGTCCGGCCCACATCGAGAAGGCCATACCCTGAGTATCCTCCGTACACACCACCGGTGTCGGGGCCGACAATACCTATGTCTTCAAGTATTCCCCTAGACTGGTATTCTATACCAAGAGCCTCGGCACCTGACCGCATCATCCTTGACCGCTCTAGGTTTTGACCCGCTTTCGACATCACGGATGTAAGACTCGCGATAAGAGCCCTTCGAGCCTCGTCCTTCTCACGACCTTTCCGGATAGAGTCGTTGAGCTTGGCAACGCGAGTGCGTACATCAAACCCAAGGGACATCGTCTCACCGTACGCCTTCGCGGCCGATACACCTTTGGCGCCTAGATCCATTATAATCGCTCCATATCTAATTTGTAAAGTACACCGCCAACGTTCGCGTACAGAGAAACGGTCCCTCCGTACGAAGATATGACCGAATCCCCTTCAGGCAGAGATTCTATAGTAACCGGTCTGTCTCGAGTGACGCGAATACCTCTGTTTCTGTGGAGTCCCAGCGCATTCATTATGTGTCCGCCGGCTACAATAGGCCTGTCCATTTATGTTGGCTCCTTGTGATAAGGTCTTACTTCAATCATGATAGACCCGACGTACAAACTCGTAGCACCGAGTATCTTCACAGACAATGTATTAAAATCTACAGGAGAAGTCAACTCAACTCTGCATATATCCCAAGATGACGCAGCGGCAATATTTCCGGTAGGGACTTGAGAATTACTATAGCTGTCTGAGCCATCTACAGCGATAGAAAATGTATTCTTCAATGTCTGGAGTGTTGTAAGTTTGTAATTGATCGTTATAGCATACACCTTCTTCATCATCCCTGGGTGCTCGAAGTCGTCGTAGTCTGATCGGATGTCCTGCGTACACGACTGCGCCGTCTGATTCCACTGTTTCATCTGTGCGGCATTGTCATCGGAGCCAATCATGAATATAAGTTTACCGTAAGCAACAGCAAAATTACTCATGAAGTAATCAGATGTACCGGATACCTTTATGTCGTCATTATACCATATAGTTTTGTTAACTAGGTCATACACGAGTGTCCGACCGGCATCAGAAGCAGTATCGCATTTGAGTAATAAATGCTTCGCTATTGGATCATATCCTATTACGCAGTTATCTGTAATATACCCGAGATACGTGGAGTCCATGGCGTTATACCGTGTACCTTCATGCTCTACCATGAAGAGTTCCTGAATTCCAGATCCATCATACAAGAACAGACCCCTGTCATTTCCCCAAGCAATTCCGTAGTCAGTCTCCGTAACAGCACCTCGGTTCGGGACTCCGAGGTTCAATCCCTCATATATAACACGCCAGTTTGCCACATTTGGATCCGACACGTCGTGTATCTGTATAGCTTTATCTGAGAAAATCAGAAGGTGATCACGGAATGAGGCCATGGCTACGATAGACTGTCCTGATATAAGCCCGGTCAGCTTTGTATACCATGATCTTGGGAATGTGTCATATCGTCCCCTACACGACATGGCAATCTGAGATCTGTCTATTATGTAATTTCCACCTTCGTCTTCATACTCTAGGTTTCCTAACCATACCCTGTTTCCGGATATAGTGGAAGCCATAAACCCCGGACAATCTATAGACTCTTCGGTCGGCGAATATCCATTTATCGATTCGTACGTCACAGATGGAGGGTCATGCCATATCATAGCTAGGATGCTAGTAAGTATATATGCGTTCGAAGAAGCATTACCTACACCCGTTATTGTCCCTATACTCCCCAAAGGTTCAAATTCACCATATACAGATTTTCTACACCCTCGCTCAAAATCGATGTCGAGTAGCAGTTTCCATATATCGTCACTGGCTTCTCTGCAGTACATCCGGATGCCGCGAACGCGGGGAGGATAAGGCCTCGTCAAGAGTACCGACCCACTCAGTATATTACCGGAGGTCACTGTTACAGATCCGTCCATTTCATATATAAGCGATTCCTGCCCATCTTCATACACGAAGGTTTGCCCAAATGTCAGTACTTCCCCGGCCCACGTAGATGCAGCCAAAGCCGAAGTCATCAAATACAGATTCGCACCGAGACCTGCAGGAGGAAATATATAATAAAAGTCATTTTGCCATGTGTCACCACCGCCTAAGTCTACAGTGGTGAGATCATCGGCGTCTACCCTGGCGGAAACCATTACCGCTTTTCCGTCCGTGAGATTCACGGCAATGTATGTACCTTTGTCATACTCCGTATTTAAACTCGTGAAAGCCGAACCGTCAGGCGAGCGTATGTTTGTCGCTGTGGAGTTCGCGTCGTTCGTCGCTTGATCAATAACCCCGTTTCCAGCCGCAACGCCGGCGGTAGGACGTGCGAGTGCAGAGTCCTCAAATCTGAACTCGTCAAATTCAACCTTCTCATTCGTTAAATCTGGAAATGCAGTCCATTTGATATACCCAAGCCAATGAGGAAGGTCGAGAGTAGATCCGTCACGAATGGCGGCTACCATACGTATAATGTTGTTAGCGGCATACCATCCAAAGTTCTCGCCCGTACCAATGTCGAGCGCACAGTTAAATATACCATTAGCCATATCGGATACAGAGGCAAGGCAACTGCACTGTGCGTAGGTTGGGTTCGTTGTAGATGCTATAATCGCCATCGGGTTATCCGAAGGGGATCTCCCGCTGACGAGGTATGCATTCATTGTCTCGTTGGCGCTGTAAGCTACATCTGTGTCAAACGTATTAGCACTTGGTTTTGCCGTAACTTTGTGAATAGTATTGTATGCCCTTACACTCTCACTATCACACATCAGCACGAAGTCACCTACAGAAAGCGGATGTGCCGTTGCTGTGCATCTACAGTAACCGCTTCCGTTATCGGCAATACCCGTCACGGATATAGCTGTGCCTGACATTGCATAACCAGGATAGAACAAAGCCAAAGCGATATTGTCGAGGATAGGATCATAGAATGTATCCGGCATTTCAGACAGCACCGACTTATCTCCGATGGGACCGAGATACCCTTCCGGCATAGCCGCCGTGTTGTCCAATTTCCTGAATATATAGGGCTTAACTGATCCGGGCGCTGCTGCAGGACGCATACCGCGGAATTTGTCGATAGTCCGTATGATCCGTCCACCGCGCTTCTGTGTAATCACAGCGTGACCTTTCTTTACACGCAGGGGCAGGCGAACCGGTGAACCCGCCCCCGCGTTGGAGGGAGAGACCCAGCTTAACCGCTGGCCATGAAATACGTACCGAAGAATAACGCAACACCGACGATGAACCCGAATTCCCTGGATCTGAAAAACCCTCTAGGCAAAAAAACCTTTTGGTACCTGACAGGTAGCTCGATCGGGAATGGCTCAAAAGATACAACTGGGTACGTCAGTGTCCGCATATCAAATACAGTATACAGACGGCCAACATCAGAGAAAGTCGTGTCGAGGGTAACGAATCGATTGACGATAATCGGAGTGGTCTCATACTCAGGGGCCGGATCCGGATCGACCCAATTTGGAACCTCGTCTGTCAGCTCCGGTTTGACGTCGCGGTACACGATTTTCTCGACTTCCCTTACTTCAATCTTCGGTTTCTGAAATGGCCGTATGATAGTGTGGTAAGCCCCAAGTCCAAGCAAGAATGCCATGACTGCGATAAAGACCCCACCACACACAATTTTACGATTGACATCAGCCACTGTTTCCGCCTTTGAATTGGTCGACGATCTTCCCGAGAATTCCGGACTGCAGGAAGTAAGACCCGATCACGATGTAAGACATGTTCACGAAGAACTTCGAGAACGTCTCGGGAATCGGGATTCTCAGGAAAAACCCGAAGACCATAAAAGCAGTCATCATCACCAACCACAGGTAAGTAATGACGACTTTCACAGAATACTTTCGAACAGCATCCTGCCCAAAGATCCGCTCAAGAAAACCGACATCCATTGTGTACCTCCTCAGTTATGTTGGAAGTGATAGACATCGTGCCCATCACCAATTTTCCATCGTCCGCCCCATACTCCGCCATGTGATTCCCACCACGAACCAAGTATTCCATACATCTTTGTGTCATCCTCTTTGAGGAACTTTCCGTTTTTATCTATGATCGCGATGTCAAAAGCAAGACCAAGGATATGCTTACTTTTGAGAGTCAACGTCAGCCCACGGTCGTAGAGTTCGCGTTGACGTTTTGAAGACCTGTAATACTCAGTTACGTAAATGTAAAGACCTTCCATTTTCAGCATGAGGTCAAATGTCACAAGCATTGTCGCAAAGGCGACAAGTAGTTCAGCTCTCCTATACGAGAGCTTACTACTTAATGCTGAAAAGTTCCCAAGTCTGTTCATCCCCACATTCATTTTCTTTTCCCGTTCAAAGTTCTCAGGACCATATCTACCTTACCGGTAAGATGGCCTAGATCCCGTGACATTTTTTGCTCAAACCCGGTACGTCGCTGCTCGGACTCACGGATCACGTCATATATGCCCGACGTGGCATCTTTGATCTCAGCCCGGCAACTCTCCGCGATATCTCTGACTTCTTCTGTCTCCTTATCGACGGCCTTCATGCGTGGGCATATTACCATTTTATGGTATGCGATGACGACGCCGGCAACAAGACCAACGCTTATTGTAGAAACCGCCCAATCGATCCAGCGGCTCTCGGTAGATGTCTGAGAAAACAAATTCGGTATACATGCCAGTACAAGAACCAGTAGTAAAAGTATCCGCTTCCGCATCATTTCTCCTTATTTAAGACCTTATTGATATTCTCGACATCGACATTGTAGATCTTACCGGGTGTTACATTGTAAAATTTGTGACCCCAACCGGAGTCTCCGCCGGCTTCTATTGTTACTGATTTTTGGTAAACCCGATCCGTCCCGTCTGCATTGCTATAAGTGATGATCACATT
>Ga0180433_10004900_pt1 | contig 18528 bp, 18 predicted proteins | sample SS_ome_8_FD_132980 | JGI IMG/M metagenome (GOLD analysis project Ga0180433, IMG submission 132980) | Hypersaline lake sediment archaeal communities from the Salton Sea, California, USA - SS_1_D_1 metaG | ecosystem: Environmental > Aquatic > Non-marine Saline and Alkaline > Hypersaline >... | reverse complement strand
TAAAATAAAAAAAGGTATTGCCATCTTTTTCCCCTGGGGTGATGAGGAATTCACTTCTTATCGATGCTCTACCTACCGAATAAATCAAGAGGATGGCATTGAGGGACGAGAAGTGACTGATGATTTGGGAATTATGTGTCGCATTCAATCGGATGGTGAGAATTGTGATCATGTTAGTCAAGGGCCAGCCACTTTTTATTGCCCCAAAGATTTTATCGGAGCCCCGATTTTAACTAATGATCAGAAAAATGCTTCCGAGCTTTATTTGGACGAATACGTTATTGAAGGATACCCTCGGAGCCATATTGAAATCGGTCAATTAACAGATAATGCCGAAGTGTATGTTCAAGAATTAATGAGCGAAATGAGGATTTTGGTTGATATTTCAGCTCCAGAAATTACATGCCCTTCTTATGACAAAAGAGATCCCATGAATAGATGCCGACTGTATCATTTGCCTCCTCGATGCCGATGCGATGGGCCTCAGGTTACACAAGATAAGAGCGGTTGTGGACCGGGCTGCAGCACTTTACATGGATGCCTTTGCAATAATTGTGGATCGTGCCCCGGTTGTCCATGCTCCCCTTGTTTGGTTGGTGGAGAAATGCATCCTTGCCCCTTAAGTGTTATTTTCCAACGTCGAGATGAAACACGTCATTGGTATAACATCGATATCAACTCCGTTCAAAAGAGAGTCGAACAAACTAAAAACCTTATTTTAGCCGTAAATTTAAGATCTTATCAACCAAATCGAGCTGAATTGCTTAATCAACTTAAAGATTCTGAAGAGAAATTCGCTCGCTGTGTCAGCGGTTTTTCTGATGATATTCATCTCGATACTGTGCTAACCATGCCTTTTAGTTGCTCTTGGCTTCTCGATCTTCAAGATCTCGGATTAGAAAGCGGTGGATTAAAATTTAATCCATTAATAGAAATTTGCTATCCTTATAATAGCGACTCTCCTTATGGCGACGATGCTCTGTCAGCTTCGGAAAAAGAAGCTTGCTATCGCGATCGTGAAAGCAAAGAATGCAAAGAAGCTATAGCCGATTTAATGTTTGATTATTTTTGCGCCGAACAAATTAAATAAATTATATGGATAAAAAAATTTTAACCTTCCTCGCTATTATTATCTTATTTTCGCCCGGTTTTGTTCTGGCGGCTAAAGATACTGAAGTAACTTACCCAAGCATTCCCGGAGCCATTACCCCCGATGCTGAGACAACTTTGCCTGCTTATTTAGAATATCTTTATTACGCTGGCATCGGCATAACTGGCATTATCGCACTAATTATTGTCATTTGGGGGGGAATGATCCATTTAACTTCGGCCGGAGATCCCAATCGTATGAGGTCCGGGAAGCAAAAGATTATCGCTGGTCTTTCTGGAATTGCTATCATTTTAGGAGCTCATCTAACCCTTAACACTATTAATCCTCAAATAATTGGCAAAGATCCTTCGGAAATAGAATTGCCTGATAAGGGATATTGCCTCCGAGGATCACTGGTTAGATGGGAAGAAGGTACGGAATGCTCCCAGGGATGGGAAGAGCAAGAAGAAAATGTATGCCAAGAATTAATAGGAGATGCCCCTGGCATGGCTGAAAACGAAAATTGCTGTCAAGCTGAAGATCGAATTTACTGTCTCAATAAAAATTTGCCCGAAATAGTGCCGCAAGGATTTTTTCCAACTGAAATATGTTTTCGGGAGCCAATTTCTGACATTCTGGGAGTCTATTTGCTTCCAGAAAAAAACTACCAAGGAAACACCAGCAGTATTCTTAATGAATCTTTGGAGATAGACGAAAAAGATAATTGGCAAGAGTTGCCCAACGCTTCTGATATTAAATCAATGTATTTCATAAGGTGGGAACCTGGATTCCATCTTTTCCCTAGCACTTATGAATGTAATCATGATTTCACCGATTATCCGGCCAATCTTCCTCTTTATGTTAGAGGACCAGTCGCTTCGCTAGGGGAATACGGAGGGCGTACTTTATCCATTGGAAGATGGCCCGATCCTTCATTATTATCTTCAGCTGAGGAAGCCGAAAATCCCGAAGAAGAGCTTGGTTTTTCTTGGGGTGGAATATTCTTTACTCAAACTGATTTCCAAGGTGGCTGTCGCATCATCTTCAGCAATAGCATGGGTATCGCCTGGGATTGTTTCCGCATGGATCACGAGGTATCTTCTGGGCAAATCCCAGGAGGAGTTGGCGTTGATCCCGAAACTGATGCCATTTACAGTGCTTATACTTTTAGAAGAAATATTAACGAATTAAGCGAAGGGAAAGTCACCTTTTTCTCAGGTATCGATTATAGTATTGGCAGCCCCGGGAAAGAATTACCATCTCATGTTGTTGGAGCTTCGGAGATTGATGCTCAAAATACTGCTAATCAAATCTGGACTACCAATCTTGCTTATGACCAAGAGGGCACAACAAATTCTTGGGGGCAAGAACATATTTTATCCGTTAAAATCGATGGTAAATTTCTAGTTATCTTAAATTCTGAACCTGATTTCACTGGAGACTGTACTATAATAACGCAAAGCACTCCCTCTCTTTTCGGGTCATTCGTTCTAAGAGATTATCGACACGGGGCTAGAATCAAAGCTATCGCTATTATCCCTCTCCTTTAAGAAGGGTAGATAACAATATGGCGTTGATTGCCATGGCCAGTGCTTTGACTGTAAACATTATGACGATCAGTTAAAACCGCGTGGATTATTCTCCTCTCCCATGACCACATCGGTTTAAGCGATTGAGGTTTTTTGGTTAAAGTTACCTGATCAGCAGCTGTCCGGGCTAAATCTTCCAAATATTTCGCCTTTTTCTCTTTGTAATTATTAATATCGAGATCGACAAATAAATGACGGCCAAGTTGTTTTGCAATTATCTTTTTTAAAAGATTCTGAGTCTCGACCAACGTCTCGCCTCTTTCGCCAATGAAGAAAGGAGCTTCTTCTGCCCAGAAAGATAGCTTTATGGTATCGGAATTAATTTCTTCTATTTTAATCGGTGAAGTTATTCCGAGGAAATTAAAAAAATCTTTCACTGTCTTCTTTATTTTTTCTGTTTCGGAAGGTTTGAACATGTTTGTTTTTTCTTGAGATAATACTGCTGCCCGATTGTAGCTAAGGCATTTATTAGCCAGTATACCCCGAGAACAGCACTTAATCTAGTCAAAGCAAAAAATATAAATATTGGAAAGAAATAAACCATATTTTTCTGCCAACCGGTTTTTTGAGGTGACCCCGCTGTCTTTTGTTGCCAATACTGCGCAATTGCCACAAGTAGAGCCAAGATAATGCTCGGTTGAGTTAGATCAGAGTTACCTAAAAATGTTATCTGCGTTGGATCTAAAATCGGTGTGAACGAATAAAGATGCTCACTTAAACCAAGAACGTTCACATCTCTGAAAATCTGAAAGATAGCAATCAAGATTGGCAATTGAAGCAATGGATAGGCCATGCTCGACCAAGGGCTGATATTGTGTTCTTTATACAGAGCCATAATCCTTTTAGATTGTTCCGCTGGATCATCTTTGTATTTTTTCCTAATTTCTTTCATCTTCGGCTCGATGGCACTCATTGCTTCTTGAGTTTTAACCGCTTTTAAAGAAATTGGGAAAAATATTACTTTCATCAAAAGACTCAAGACTATGACAGCCCAAACGAGATCATGACCCGGAAGAAAAACATAGAGCAAAATCAGCAAATTTAGAATTGGTTGATAAAGAAATAAATGATATAGATTGCTCAATGACATATTTTTTGGTTAATATCTGCCCAAACTCGCTGCCAATCATCTTTCAATTCTTCATAATTAACCGAAGCGGCATTATGTTTTAAGATGATCACAAAATCGTAACCACTGTGCAGAAGAATTTTCTCTCGAATAATTTGTCGCATTCTTCTTTTTATTTTATTACGTTGAGTCGCTTTTTTGGCTACTTTTTTGCTAACAATAATCCCTACTCGACTATATTTGAGATTATTTCTTTTCGCTCTCAACATCATCAGTCGCCCTCTTGTTATTTGACCTTGTTGATGAATCTCTCCGAAGTCTTTTCTCTTGGTTAGGCGGTTGAGACGAGGTAGCATGCTTTTGATTTAATAACTTTATAAGATTATCAGTCATTAGCTTTCGGGTCAATTCACTTTTTGTTACCAAACTATCAACATCTTATCCACACTCGCTTGAAACCCTTGTCTGACGGGTGTTCTAGAATTGTTTCCTTGGCTCTTTAATTATGTTAGAGTGTTTTTATTATGACTAAGGAAGAATTATGGCAAGCTGCCTTAGCGCGTCTGCAACTTAATGTTTCTCGAGCCAATTTCGCTGCATGGTTCAAAGAAGCCACAATTTTAGATTGGCAAAATGATAATGTTTTAATTGGAACACCAAATTCTTTCTCAAAAGAATGGCTTAAAAAGAAGTTCCACGAGGATATTTTAAAAGCTCTTAAAGATGTTGCCCCTGAGATAAAAAAAGTTGAATATGCTGTATTCAATAAATCTTCATCTGAAAAAAATAATCCTCCTCCTCCCCAAAACAGCAAACAAATCCCTTTTGAAGAACTACAACTTAATCCTCGAACTGGATTAAATACTCGATATACTTTTAAAGATTTTGTCGTTGCATCATTCAATGAGGTGGCTTATGCCGCGGCCGAAGCAGTTGTCAGAGATCCCGGTCGGGCTTATAATCCATTTTTTGTTTATGGTGGTGTTGGGCTTGGGAAAACCCATCTTTTGCAGGCTATTGGTAATAAGCTCGACGAAGAAGAAGAAATGAAGATTAAGTATATTTCGGCTGATAAATTAGTTTCCCAAATAGTTAACAGTATCCACGATCGCAGTATTGATTCCTTAAAAAAAGAGTTCCAACAGCTTGATCTGTTAATTGTAGACGATATTCAATTCGTTGCCGGAAAAGAAAAGACTCAAGAAGAGTTTTTTCATATCTTTAACGCTCTTTACGAAAGGAACAGCCAGATTATTCTTTCTTCGGATCGATTACCCAGCGCTATCCCTGCTTTGGAAAAACGTCTTAGCTCAAGATTTGAAGGAGGAATGGTTACTGATGTGGGACGACCAGATTACGAAAGCAGAAGAGCTATATTAGAAACAAAAGCCAAAGAATGGAAAATTGATCTTAGCCACGAAATTGTTGATTATGTTGCCACTAATATTCAGAATAATGTTAGAGAGCTGGAGGGGGCTTTAAAACGCTTAGATGCCCATCAAAATATGAAAAAGGGGAAATTAACTCTTAGCATTGTTCAAAAAATATTGCGTGATTTGACCAAGACTCAGGCTAAGATTGCCACGCCTCAAAAAATAGTTAGTAGCGTGGCTTCTTTTTATGACATTGAAATCAAAGAGCTTCTTTCACCAACCAGAAAGAAAGACGTTGCTTACCCTCGACAAATTGCTATGTATTTACTGCGTCAAGACTTAAAGAAATCATACCTGAGTATTGGCGAAGTCTTCGGAGGAAGAGATCATACAACTGTTATCTATGCTTGCACTAAAATACATGGAGAAACAGCTAAAGATGCTCAACTGGCTGAAGAAATAAATTTAATTCGGCAAAGAATTTATGGGGAATAATTGGGAATAAAAGGTTGGTAATTATGGTACAATAAGTTAATTAAAGACTCTTTTTTAAAAACTATTTTTTAAACTTGTCAGTTTTATTCTTTCGCTCAACTTCTTATCCACTGATTTAACCACACCTTAAAATGTTTATCTTTAAAGAATCTATAATGTTTTTCCCCAAAATTAATAACTCTAATAACAATAACTTTTATAAATAATTAAATTATTACTATTATATGAAAATTGAAATTTTACGGGAAAAATTAAATCAAGCCGTTTCTATCGTTAGTCGAATAGCAACTAAAAGCGCTAATCTTCCTATCTTAGAAGGGGTTATGATTAAGGCTGACGATAGTAAAATTAGCTTCACTTCAACCGATTTGGAGGCAGGTATCGAAATTTCAACTTTGGCGAAGGTCTCAAAAGATGGACAAGCAGTTGTTCCGGCTAGAATAATAAGTGCATTAGCCAAATTAATGAATGATGACAAAATATTTTTAGATATGGTAAAAGGAGCTCTTGTGATTAAAGATAGCAATAATGAAACTTCATTGCAGACATTAGAGGCAGAAGAATTCCCTATTTTACCTCAAGTAGAATCAGGGTTGGAATTAGAAATAAACGGAGCCGATCTTTGTAACGGATTAAGGCAAGTCATCGATTGCGTAGCCGTTTCTCAGTCTCGCCCGGAAATATCAGGAGTTTTTGTAAGTATTAAAGCGGGAAAGTTAATTTTAGCTGCGACGGACAGTTATCGATTAGCTCAAAAAACCATTTCATTGAATAGCAAGGTAAAACAAGATAAAGAATTTATTCTTCCAGCAAAGACAGTCAATAATCTAATTGCTATCATCGGAGAATCAGATAGAATCGTGAAAATCTCTATTGATGAGAGCCAGGTTGAATTCTCAACTGTTATAGGGGACTCCCCCTTAGACCTGAATGTAAGGATTGTCTCGAGAATGATTGAAGGAACGTATCCACGTTACGAAGATGTGATCCCTCAGAAAACTTCTGTCAGTATCAAGCTAGATCGTCATGAATTTATGGGAAAAACCAAAGCTGCTAGTTTGCTGTCGGATCAAACTTATGAAATAAAATTATCTTCTCAATCAAAAGAAGAAAAACTAAAAATAGAAGCACGTAGCTCTCGGGTAGGAGAATTCAAATCTTCTATTCCAGCGGAAATTACGGGAGGAGATATTGATATCTCTTTCAATGGAAAATTCCTTTCGGATGCTTTGATGAATTTAATCGGTCCCTCAGTCTGGCTGCATCTTGTTGACTCTGATAAAGCCGCTTTGCTCAAATCAGAAGAAGATCAAGATTATTTGTATGTTTTGATGCCGATCAGAAGCTCTTAATCTTGTTCTAAAAGATTCAAGGCATCGACCATAAAACTTTTCCAAATAGCGCCAGCTGTACTAACAGATGGCCGTTGAACCATAGGTTCTTGGTTATTGTTTCCCAGCCAGACACCAACAACAATGTCATGATTGTAACCAACAGTCCAAAAATCCTTGTAATCTTGATTGGTTCCAGTTTTAACGGATACATCAGGATGCCCTGGAATAAAAAGATTTGAGTTGTAACCAAACATAGGTGCTCTTGCCTCTTCATCAGATAAAATGTCATTAATCTGAAGGGCAGCAGAGCGCTGCAGAATTCTTTGCCCTTCCATTTTTTTATTTTCAAAAATAATTTGTCCTTGGGCGTTTTCTATTCGAGAGATCGTATAGGGATTTACTTTCAATCCTTCAGTGGCAAAAACTCCATAAGCAGTTGTTAAATCCATTAGTTTGACGCCTCCACCTCCTAAAACTAAAGAAGGAACAGCAGGTAGATTGCTGCTGATCCCGGCATCTTTCAAAAAAGATAAGCTGTCTTGAATGCCAGCTTGATACATAAAAACTTTAACCGCCGGAATGTTTAAAGATTGAGCTAAAGCGCTACGCAAGGTAACTGGACCACGAAAAAGCCCATCATAATTACGAGGAATATAATAATCATTTCCCCATAATCCAAAATTAGTAGATTCATCAACAATAATATCTTCGGGAGACGATCCTTTTTGAAAAGCAATTGCGTATATGAAAGGCTTCAAGGCGGATCCGGGGTGTCTTTCTCCGGAAACTGCAACATTAAATTGGGGCTGAAACAAACAATCTTGAGTGCATCCTTCGGGATAAGTGGGGGCAAAATAGTCTTTTGATCCTACCAAGGCCAGAACAGCCCCGTTTTGAGGATTAATGGCGACTAGAGAGCCGTTGTAGACTCGAAAAATAGCATATTCATCTACCTTTTTGGAAATTATTTCCTCGGCTTTTGCTTGTAAATCCCAGTTTAAGGTGGTGTAAACTTTCAATCCTTCTCTCTCAAGCCTTGATCGACCATACATATTTTCTAACTCTTGCATAACCCTCAAGGTAAAATGAGGGGCCTTAAGAATGTGAACAATATCGGCAAAATTTATCTCTTCCTTAAGCGCTTCCTGAAATTCCTCATCGCTGATGAAAGATAGTTCGTGCATGCGCTGCAAAGCATATTTCTGTCGAGACGATAACCTTTCCTGATTGCTACCATAAGGAGAAAGTGCACTGGGCGATTGTATTAAGGCGGCCAGAGCAGCTGCCTCACCAATAGTTACTTGATCGGCCGATTTGTTGAAAAATCCTTGGCTAGCTGTTTCAATACCATAAAAATTAGATCCGAAAGGAACCTGATTCAAATACCATTCAATAATTTCTTCTTTTGAATATTGTCTTTCTAATTCCAAAGTTAATAAAACTTCCCTTATCTTTCTTTCAGCGGTTTTTTCAGTGGTCAGAAAATGAGAACGAATTAATTGTTGTGATATTGTTGAAGCTCCTTCAGCTGGCCGTCCTAGTTTTAAATCCACTAAAATAGCTCTAATAAAACCTCGAAAATCAATTCCTCTATGTTGATAAAAACGCGCATCTTCTAGGGCAATAACGGCGTTTTGTACATGTATCGATATATCTTTTAGCGGAACGATGACTCTGTTCTCTTCGCCAAAAATGTTATAAAGCAAGACCTCTCCTTTTTGGTCATATATTTTTGTTGGTTGAGCTGAATTAGCTTGAGTAAGTTTTTCAGGACGAGGAAAATCATGAGTGTAATAAAGAAAAAGTGCCAGGGCAGCAACAATGCCGACCAAAATAAACATCACTCCTATGTGAAGAAGGTTGGTCAAAATAGTTTTCAATTTCTGTTTTGATTTTTTTTCTTTAATCATGAAAACACCCCTTAGCTTTTCCAATTTGGAGATTCTATGAATTTATTTTTAATCAAGAAACAAGCGGCGGCTCCCAATGCATCGGTGGCGTGATTAGAATATGTTCCATCTTTCAAAGAAAGTAATTTTTGGACAGCCAGACGCATTTCTTCTTTGCTTGCTCGACCCCATCCGGAGACAGCTAATTTTATTTCAAGGGGGCTAAATTCGTATATGGGAAGTTTGTGTTTTTCGGCAGCCAGCAAAACAATACCTTTCATTTGGCTAACGGCTAAGGCCGAACGCCTGTTTTGAAAAAAGAAAATACTTTCAATGGCTAAGATATCAGGATGGTATTGACGTATTATCTTTCTAGTTTCTTTTTCCATGACGAGTAAACGATGAGCATCTTCACGGTTAGATTGAGTTGTAATCAAACCATGATCGACAATCTTCGATCGAGAGTTTTGGCAAGAGATCAAACCATAACCGGTTTCAGCAGTTCCAGGATCAATTCCCAGAATAATCATAACTCGGCATTAAAATAAACTTCTTGGATGTCATCTTGATCACTCAAGGCTTCAAGTAACTTATTCAGCTTATCTCGATCGTTTTCAGAGACAACAACATTGTCGGGTGCAACCCATTCAAGGGAATAGTCACTAACCGATAAACCGCTCTTCACTAAGCTCTGTCTAGCTTCTTCCAATTTTTCAGGAAGAACATATGCCATTAAAAAATTTTCATCCCATTCTGTTTCAACGGCTCCGGCTTCAATAGCCTTGAGTTCGGCATCCTCCTTCTCTTTAGAAGGAATCTCGATATTTAATCGCCCGAGATGTTTAAATAACCAGCGAACAGATCCGGGTTCAGCTAATTTTCCACCATGTTTGCTCAGAACGCCTTTAACGCCTTCGAGGGTTCTATTCTTATTATCAGTTATTCCTTCAATAACCATAGCTGTTTGTCCGGGTCCAAAAGCCTCATAGCTGACCCTAAACCATTCTTCTCGATTATCTTCAGCCCCGGCTGCTTTTTCGATAGCTTTCTCTATATTTCGATTCGGCATATTAACCGAGCGAGCTTTATCAATAGCGCTACGCAATTCAAAATTTGTTTCAGGATCAGCTCCTCCTTCTCGAGCGGCCAAAGAGATTAATCTTGCCATACGAGAAAAAACAGCCCCTTTCTTTTTATCAAGAGCTTCTTTTTTGTGTTTTATAGTTGACCAATGGGAGTGACCACTCATGTTTTTTTGAAATTATTTTTTAAATAAATATCTATTATCTTCGCAAACAATATACTGATGATGATGGCGGCTAATATTAATTCGATAATTGAACGAGGCTGGTATCGGAATAAAGAATAATTTTTGACAGAAAGAAGATTATTCTTAATAGGAAATTCAGTAGCGCCAAAATCATCTCCAGTCAGATAAAAATCATCCTTATTAGATTGTGTTGATTGATATTCATTGTCGATTTGTCTTCTCGTTATCAATTGATTTTTCTCGGGATTATCTATAGCAGCCAATCCTTCGATAAATTGATCTTGTCCGCTTCCCCATGCCAAGGCGCTGATAATATTCCCAGAAGAATCGAATATAGCAACGCTATTGTCTTTTGATAAGGTGGCCTTACTAGACAAATTAGCATCAATTGATTTGGCGAAATCATTTGTTGAATTGGCCCAGATGAGATATCCCATTTCTCCGATGAAGATTTCTTTGGGAAAAACCCTTAAAGAATATTCTCGCCCCGTAGAACTTTTCTTTCTCAACTGAAACCCGCCAACGTCAATTTCTTTTCCGGGATTATATATTTTAACATAATCATGATCAGTTTGGTCTCCAGAAATCTGAACTTCGGTTATCATTAAAGCTGAAACCGGATTGGCAATTAAAGCAAGGCACGATGACAATATTAAAACATTAAATAATGTCATCGGTTTTAACTCGAGCGGCGACACGATGTATTTCTTCAAGGGTTGAAATTTTGTTCATTACGCGAATTAATCCGTCGTGATACATAAGCACCATGCCTTTTTCGATAGCTTTTCGCCGTAAGGCCGGAATACTGGGAGATTGTTGGATTAACTCTTCCATCTCATTGTCAATGAAGAAAGCTTCAAAAATACCAATTCGTCCTTTATAGCCGGTAAAATTACAAAAACGACATCCCCCAGGTTTAGCATAAAATATCTCAGTATCTTCATTTAATTCAGGGCAAGCAACTTCCTTTGATAAAACAGATAATCCTTCCTTAAGCTCTTCGAAATCTTCTGGATCAGGTTTTCTTAATTGACCACATTCTGGGCAAATACGTCTAACCAAACGTTGAGCAATTGCCACGTTTAAAGCAGGAGCGATATTGTGAGCTTCTTCGCCCAAGGCTTCTATTCGGGCAATAGTACCAGCGGCATCATTTGTATGAACCGTACTAAAAACAAGATGTCCAGTCATAGATGCTTGCAATGCGATATGGGCCGTTTCATAATCTCTAATTTCACCGACTAAAATAACATCAGGGTCTTGGCGAACAATAGCTGAAAGGCCTTTAGCAAAATCATACCCTTGTTTTGGATTTACTTGAGTTTGCGAAACACCAATAAGCTGATATTCAATTGGATCTTCGATGGTTATAATTTTTATTCCTGGTTGATTCAATTCTTTTAAAAAAGCATACAAAGTCGTTGTTTTACCAGAACCGGTCGGACCAGTTAAAATAATCATCCCATTTGGTTTCTTTAGTTCCTCAATAACATTTTGATGCAAATCAGGCCTCATTCCCAATGCTTCAATATCAATCAAGGCGATGGGGTCTAGAATTCTCATCACGATTGCTTCTCCGTAACTAGAAGGCAAAGCAGAAGTTCTAATTTCTATCTCTCGACCTTCTTTCTCAAAATCTATTCCAAATCGTCCATCTTGTGCTTTTTTGCTGATATTTAATTTCAACCGAGCTAAATATTTTATGCGTGATCTGATTTGATCGTAAAGATTTCTGGGTAAAAGATCAACCGTTTGCAAAACGCCGTCAATTCTGATACGGAGGCGAGCTTTTTCAATTTCGGGCTCAATATGAACATCAGAAGCTCTCAAAGTAATGGCTCCGCCCATTATGATATCAACGATTCTTGATACGTTTTCTTTGTAATTATATCGAAGCAAGCGTTTTAAATCCCGAATATTTCGCAAACGCGGCAAAATTTCAGAAGCAACCAATGGGTCTATTTTAACGTTTCGTTCAAGAAATTTATTTTCCATTAAAAGCTTGAAAGACAATTAATTAAACTTTCTTTGACTTGGAACAATTCAGATTGATTCAAATTGAAAATACCTCTGTTTTTATGATATTCCCCAGGATAAAACCGGGCAACCCGATTCAATTTATCATCTTCTTCGAAATAGACAATTCCTTGGATGGTCTTATCGGTTGGCTGCCAAAGGATAATGAGATTATTTAATTCAAGCAATCGGGATCTTATTTCTTCAATCAAAAAAACAAGATCGCTTGGTTTAATTTGAGGATAAGAGCGATAAGGCAGAGTCAAAATGGCAGAGTTATTTTGAGAATAATAAGCGATATCTTTTATTGATTTTTCTAATAAAATCAACTGATCAATATTTTCTGAAGTGCAAGGATTGGGATGATAAGCTAATGCTTCTTGATTCACTAATCGGGCGATCCATTGGCAAGAACGGTCTGAAAAATTATTATGTGTTGCATAAAGCTTTAGTCCTTTTAAAAGATATGCTCCGACCTTTCGATCGATTAAGTCCTCATTTGTGTCTTTGATTATATTAGCAGTCATTTCAGTCAAAGAACTCTTAGAATCAATTAAATTAATCTGACCAAAAAGCTCATTGCGGGGATGATTATCGATATTAATGATTGGCAAATCTTCTTTTTTCTGTTGGAAAATTGAATGATCTATTTCCATAAGATTAGAAAAGCCCAAGCATATGAATAAATCAGGAGTGTCTTTGAAAGAAGAAAAAGAAACGCTCACATCCTCTTCTCTTAAAGGAGCATCGTGGCTATCAAACCAAAGATAGACTCGACCGTGGTTTTTCTCGTATCTGAGTTGAGATATTTTATCGCCAGAAGGATTGTCAATGGTAATAACGGGTTTACCTTGCCATCCCTTGTCAGAATTAACAGTTACAACCGAAGGCGGCAAAGAAGCAAGCAATAGACTTGTTTTTCGATTGAAATTATCTAAACTAAAAAGAAGGGCTAGACTGGAAAGAAGAGCCTCTCCTTTTGTTTGTAGAGAAGGGATTAATGCTATTTTTTGACTTCTCTCGATTATTTTTTTAAAATTTGATAGTTGACTTAAATCCATTTCTCTTGTTTTGTTAATTTATCTCATTTAAAGGCGGTCGTCAATTGAAATAATGAAATTAATTACAAAAAACGTAGCTGAAACTAAAAAATTAGGGCAAAAGATTGCGAAGGAATTTATTCGCAATCTGAAACCATCTAATCAAGCGATAGTTCTTAATCTAGACGGAGATTTGGGAGGGGGTAAAACAACTTTTGTTCAAGGGTTGGCTAACGGCCTAGGAATAAAAAAACAGATTCTCAGCCCAACTTTTGTTTTGTTTAAACGTTATAAATTAGATGACCTTCCTTTTAATGATTTCTATCATTTTGATTGTTATCGATTAGAAACAAAAGCCGATATCAATAATTTGAAAGAAATGCATCTGAAGGATATTATAAGAAATCCTAAAAACATCGTGGCGATCGAATGGAGTGAAAGATTAAAAAATCTCCGACCGAATGGCGCGTCATTTCATTTTGTTTTTAGATCAGAAAAAGAAAGAGAAATCAAAACAGAAGGAATACCTTGTGATATTAATATCAAAGAATCTGAATGAATAATTTGCCATTGGATTTTAAAAACAACCTTCTGGTTCTCATAGACGGCCATGCTTTGATCCATAGGGCATTTCATGCTCTACCTCCTTTAACTAATCGAAATGGACAAAAAATTGGGGCAGTTTATGGTTTTTTAAGGATATTCTTCAAAGTTTTGAAAGAATACCATCCCGAATATGTAGTGGTTGCTTTCGATTCCCCGGGGCCCACTTTCCGTCATAATATTTTTCCAGAATACAAGGCTACTCGGGCGAAGACCCCGGATGAACTGAATCAACAGATTCCTTTAATTAAAAAGGCAGTAGCTGTCCTGGGATTTTCAATATTAGAAATAAAAGGCCTTGAGGCCGATGATTTGATTGGAACGCTAGCAAAGAAAATTGACAAAGAAATCCAGAAAATAATTGTTACAGGTGATACAGATTTACTCCAGTTAGCTGACGAGAATATAAAAATAGTTTTACTTCAAAAAGGAATAAGCCAGTATCGTTTGTTTGGACCCGTAGAGATTAAAGAGAAATATCAAGGATTAGCCCCTAGGCAATTGGTGGAACTGAAAGGATTAAAAGGAGATTCATCAGATAATTTACCTGGAATTCCAGGAATTGGTGAAAAAATAGGACGAGATCTTCTTATCCAATTTGAAAACTTGGAGAATATTTATGAAAACTTGGAAGATATCTCCCCGAGAATAAGAGAAAAATTAATCACATACAAGGAACAATCATTTTTAAGTCGTAGATTGGGGTTGATATGCCAAGACGCCCCGATTAACGAATCATTAGAAAACTATCGACAAACGAGTTATAATGAAAAAGAAGTGATTAATTTTTTAACCGAGATTGGTCTCAAAAGTTTGATCAAAGCCCTTCCTTGATATGAAAAATTTCCTTTCTTTTCAAAAAGTGCACGACCAAGGATTCAAGGATTTTTTGGTGAATGAAAAATTTTCTTTTTCTAATTTCTTTTTTATTTATACCGGAGCGCTATTAACTTGTTTTCTTTTAGGAGGATATTTGGGAGTTTTAACGTTCACTCCTTTTTTATCTCTGGGAAATTTTTTACTTATTTGGGCCGGCTGGCTAGTATTGAGTTTTCCATTATCTCGCCAAAAACGCTTCGAAAGAATAATTTTATGGAGTAATAATATCATTGCCAGTTTTTTATTTTTTCATTTAGCTTCTTTATCGCCAGTGAATTGGATAACAATTTTACTCCCTTATTTTATTTTTTCTCTATTGCTAATTAATTTTATGCAGGGGAATTTCTTACCTGTGATTGATTCTGGCAGCTTGGGATTTTGGGGAATATCAGGATTGCTTTATTTTTACATTACTCAATCGGCCATTTTTAAAGTTGACGATTCTGCCTTATTGATTTTCTTATTCTTGATTATAATGGCTGTTTCCGGAGCTTCGTTTTTTATTTGGGATGGGATCAGAAGCAAGAAATCTTTATATAAAATTTATAGTCAAAGCCAGGAATTAAAAGAAACGGCTGCTGTTTTGGAGATCAGAATCAAGGCGAAAACGAGAGAACTTCAAGAACAATCTCGGTTATTGAGAGAAGAAAACAGACTTAAAACGGAGGCACTTCGTCGCCGAATCGATGAATTGGAAAGATTTCGCCATATGGTTGTGGGTCGAGAATTGAAGATGGTTGAGCTAAAAGAAAAAATTTCTCAATTAAAAAAAGAGTCAGGCCAATTAAAAAAAGGCCAAGATGAAAAATAAAGAAATTTCATTTCAAGTAGAAAAAGAAGTATTGGCGAAAAATATTGAGCAGCAAATTAAATTACGCAGGTTTTTTTTGCCGGGGCTTTTTGTTTTATTAGTTATTCTATTTATCTTGGGACGAGAAACAAATTCTCTGCCCCTGATTTCTTTAGGAATAGGCTTTATCGCTATCTCCTCATTATTGTTTTTCTCGGCAGCTATTTTCATTCGTCGAACAAACAAGCTTTCTCTAGGCCAGGCACAACAGGTTCTGTCGGGGGTTTTTATTTTAGAAATATTAACTATATGGCTTACGTTTTATCTTTTTGCACCGCTGGCGTCAGCTTATAATATCCCCCTGCCAAATTTAGCCATCCTCTTTTATATTTTTTATGTTATCTTAGTCGCTCCTTCTTTTAGAGAAAATAATACTTATCAAAGTTTTTTTTATGCTTTGATTTGGATAGCCCTTGCATTATTAATTTTCCTTAACAATAATTGTCAGTTTTTATTCGAATATGGTCCTCCGGGCCATTGTTCTGTTCGCCCGATGATGGAAGGATTTCTAATGGTGATAAGCGGAGTGGCTGTTTTCATGGTCCAGTTTGTTGTCAACCATTTCAATGATCAATCAAAATGGCTGACTGATCGTTTGAGACAAATAAGTCAAGCTCTTCAAGGGAAATTAAAAGAAGAAGGATATCAAGCTATTCGATTAAAACAAGATCACAATGTCTATGCCGCCAAAATGGCTCAACGCTTAAGAGAAAAAGATCAACAGATTAAAGATTTAACGGAAAAATTAAAAGGAAGATTCGAGAGCGAGAAGGATGATCAAAATCAAGAAGTTTCGGAGATGAAAAAGACAACAGAAGCATTACTGAATATTTTAGAGGACACAGAAGAAGCCCGGCATAAGGCCGAAAAAGAACGAGAAAGAACATTAACAACGATCAATAATTTTGTTGATGCTCTGATTGTGGTTGATAACGACGGCTTTATTCAAATGGTTAATGCTCGCGCTCGAGAAATTTTTAAACTTGATCATGATATTCAAGGAAAATCATTGGTCGAATTAGCCGAACATCCTCAGCTTAAGAAAGTAATGGCTCAAGTTTTAGAAAATCAAAAATTGAAAACCGTCAAAAGAGAAGGGTTTGAACTCAAAGAAGGAGTATTCTTTGAAGTTTCAACTGTTCCTCTTCCGGGGGCAGAAGAAATAGTTGGATATTTGATCGTGTTGCATGATGTTTCCCGTGAAAAATTGGTCCAAAGAATGAAAACAGAATTTGTTTCAATCGCTGCTCATCAGTTAAGAACTCCTTTGTCTGCTATTAAATGGAGCTTAAGAATGCTTTTGGACGGTGATGAGGGCGAACTCACCGAAAAGCAGAAAGAATTAATGGAAAAAACATATTTCAGCAATCAACGGATGATTAATTTAGTCAACGATCTCTTGAATGTATCTCGGATAGAAGAAGGGAGATTCCTCTATGAGTTGGAGGATGTTAGCCTGAAAGAAACAATTCGGTCAATTATTGATTCAGTTGAACCAGCTGTTGCTCGCAAGAAACTGGAAATAATATTTCAGGGCGAGCAAAGAACATTCCCAAATATTAAAGCCGATCGAGAAAAGATTACTTTAGCTATACAAAATATCATTGATAACGCTGTTAAATATTCTCCAGAGAAAGGAAGAATTGTTATCTCTTTAGAAGAAGATGATGGTTTTCTGCTAGTCTCAATTAAAGATAGTGGCATTGGTATTCCTCGGTCGCAACAGGCACGAGTTTTCCAGAGATTTTTTCGAGCAGGCAATGCTATTAGTCAAGAAACTGAAGGGACGGGACTGGGTCTTTTCATTTCTCGAAACATTATTGAAGCCCACAAAGGAAGAATTTGGTTCGAGTCACAAGAAGGAAAAGGAACGACTTTCTATTTCACCATTCCCTATTGATTGCAAATAATAATATCGCTTGTTATAATGAGCATGTCTATGAAAAAGGTGCTGATTATCGAGGATGATAAAGAGATTCTAGATTTATTGGCTAAAAAGATAAAAGAATCTGGCTATCAAGTTTTGGTGGCACGCGATGGCGAGGAAGGATTAAGGTTTTTAAGAGAAGAGAAACCAGATTTAGTTCTTTTGGATATAGTTTTGCCGAGTGTCGATGGGTTGGAATTAATGAGAAGAAAGCAAGTCTTGCCGGAAACGGCAAATATTCCTGTAATTATTATTTCTAATTCTGGAGCAGCTTCCGAGATCAGTCAAGCTCGTCATCTCGGAGCTAAAGATTGGATCATTAAGACTAAATTCAGTCTGCAAGAAAGCATTGAGAAGATAGAGAAAATAATTCAATAATCAATTTTAATTTTAAGATGAACAACCTTCCTAAAAAAATTCTTATCATAGAAGATGATGTTTTCTTAAACGAATTGATGGCTAAGAAATTGATAGAGGAAGGATTTGATGTGATTAAAGCAGCTAACGGAGAAGAAGGATTGGAATCTGCTAATCGAGAAAAGCCCGATTTAATCCTGCTTGATCTTATCTTGCCAGGAATGGATGGATTTGAAATATTGGAAAAGATAAAAGAAGAACCGGAGACCGGTTCAATCCCAGTGATTATTCTTTCAAATCTTGGGCAAAGAGAAGATATTGAAAGAGGTTTTGATTTGGGAGCAGACGATTATTTGATTAAAGCTCATTTCACGCCTGATGAAATCGTGGAAAGAGTGAGAGCCCCCTTCCGCAAGCCGGTCAATGCCTGAACTCCCAGAGGTGGAGACGATGGTTTTGGGTCTCCGTAAGAAAATAAAAGGAAAGAGAATAATAGATACTTGGACGGATGAAAAGAAATTGATTCATCATCCGTCTTTTTATGTTTTTAAAAGAGAGCTAAAAGGACAGAGATTTAAAGATGTTAAACGTTGTGGCAAGATTATAGTCTTCAAACTGGAACCAAAAGGGTTTTTGCTTTTTCATCCCAAAATGACTGGCCATTTCTTAATCTTAGAAAATCGTAATTTTAAAGACAAAACAATTCATTTGATATTCAGCTTAGACGATGGACGATATTTAGCCTGG
>Ga0180433_10004899_pt1 | contig 18531 bp, 41 predicted proteins | sample SS_ome_8_FD_132980 | JGI IMG/M metagenome (GOLD analysis project Ga0180433, IMG submission 132980) | Hypersaline lake sediment archaeal communities from the Salton Sea, California, USA - SS_1_D_1 metaG | ecosystem: Environmental > Aquatic > Non-marine Saline and Alkaline > Hypersaline >... | reverse complement strand
TAATAAAAAAAGCTATAGTAAAAAATCTAACTTAAAGAAATACTAATATAATATTTTCTAATGAATTGTAACTAAACACAAGTTTAAAACAAACAAACAAAGAATACAATGCAATTTAATTTACAAAGTTTCATTATATCTGTTGTTATTGTTGGTGTAACATTAGTAATCGGTATCTATATTACTAGTGAGATTGGGGCACAAATGACCGAAAACTCCTCTGCTGCTAACGCTGCAGATGATGTGGTTGATGCTCTTGCGACTGGAACTTCTTGGATCTCTATCCTTGTAGTTGTTGGTTTCGCAACAATCATACTAACAATGCTAACAAGTGGTTTGGGATCTGCTGCAAGTACAGCAGGTACTCCATACTACTAGTTACAACTAGTATAACTGGACATAGTGTTGCCCCTACTATGCAACTCAAAGGGGAACTGGGAAACTGGGGTACCATGACTTAATAAAAAAGTTTAAATAGATAAGCTAATTAATAACAACATGAAAAAGCAAAAAAACTACGCAAAGAATTTAAAGAAAGGTGTTAAAGCACTTTCTAAGACATATAAGAAATATGCACCTAAAGTAGCAAAGGCAGGAAGAATAGTTCAACATCACTCAAAAGCTATTTCTGAATCTACTATGGATATGATGGTTCCAAAAAGAACAAGAACTCATGTTGATATGACAGCGAGGAGAAAACCAACAAGGGTTGCAAAAACTAAACAAGGATTCTATTTAGATTACACACAATGATATTCCAAGTTTACAACAAAAGAATAGGTGCATGGGTTAAGATGAGAAAATACGCTAATGGTAAAACTAAAATTCTAAATGTAAAGCAGAGAGAGCCTAAGAAATGTTTTCAAGGCGTTAAGAAAAAATAAAATGGGAAAATATACAAAGGCAAAACAATTCTATAATAGAATAAAGGATAAATCAAAGTATAAATTAGTTAATGGACTTTTTATAGTTAGATATGTTGGGGATGGAAATTATAAGTATGTTGGAGATTTTCACAAAAAAGGATCAATTTATGCAACTCCAAAATACGCAATGGTTGAAACATATGGCCCAAACAAACAGTTATTTAATCCTTCAAAAAAGAAAATGACTACACAACTTGGTTACTGGACTAAATTAAGCATTGGATTCAAGATGAAACCAATCAGTGCTATATTAGATTAAAATGGCACATAAATTTATTATTGAAGTAACCCTAAAGCATGAGGAAACTGCAGAAGATGCAACAGGGGCCCCTGCAGAGCCTAAGGATCCAAAGAATCCTCCAAAAGGTGCAGCAGTTGTTCTTGATCCACAAATGATAGCAAAACTTTTACCACAGATTATGGGAGTTATGGGAAAGGTGCAGCCAGTTGATCCAACTAAACCTTCAATGGTTAAGTAAAATGGCAGAGATTTCTATTAAGGGAAACAAGAAATATATCAAAAGACTTTCTAAACATTTAGTTAAAGAGCATCCTTCAGTAAAGAAGAAGATCAAGGTTAAGGGCATTAAGAAATCTAATTAAATTCTTTCCATTCTCCATCTACTAGAAAATAAGTTGCATAAGGCTTTTCATTAATAAATAATCTGAATCCTGCCTTCCTGTTAAAAGAAATAGGGATAGCAAGAAACTCTTTCTTCTTCGTGAACTTTAATCTGAATCGGTTTGCATCATTCATGCCCTCCTGCATAAACATTTGATCCTTAACTTTCTCTAATGCATTCCTTGCAGCTTTAGTCCATAAGATTTTCATAACAAAACTAGTAAACTCTTTTTTATAAAGATAGCGAGAAATCAAAATCTCCACTATATTTATAAATAAAAGCAATCTCTAATATTCATGAAAGAGGGAAAGAAAACAGACTTCAAGAAAGCATTTAGAGTATCTCTAAAATTAAGAGAAGGTGCTCAACCACATTTATACACTTCTCAATTAAAGAAAATGATGGAAGATGATGTTGCACTCCATCCAATGATGAACAGAACACTTAAGATGTTAAAGAAAACAAGAACTCCATACATTAAACTTTCAATGAAAAGAGAAGTTGTTTTTGATTGCCCAAACCTAAGACATTTTGACAGAAGTGCAGATCCAATGAGAAACTGGATTTGTACCCTATGGAGTGAAGAGGAAGTTAAAGATTTTAAATCAGATAAAGAAGAATACATAAGAACAGTTCTAAAATTCTTTAAACTATTAGGATATGATCTTTACGATTCAAAAGTATGCACAGAAGAATATATTGAAACATTAGTTGATATTTGCCAGAAACAAATTAAATCACAAAGAAAAGGGATGGGCCTAGAATGAAATTAGGACATAATAAATATTATTGTGAGTGGTGCTCTACAACATTTAGTAAACAAAGAAATTCAGTTCCTGCTGCAAACAATCCAGGAACAGGACTTCCAGGAAGGCATACAGTAACTGCAACAATGTCATGCCCTAAATGTGGAAGAGATGTTTCACAAAGAACCAAGGAGGGTTTTAGATAAAATGGACATTGATATTACAGACTTAACAGGAATAGAAATTCAGAGAATATTGGATAATTATCCACGAGGGAGGTTAGAAATTAAACACGACAGAATCTTTTGGGATTCTCAAAGCCTTGAACCTGTATCAAGACCTAATGAGGCTGCAAGGGCATTTGATCCAATGCAGCCTCCTAGGCAGCCTATGCCACAGCCACAAGGGCAACCTCAACAGCCAGACATAGGACAAAGGTTTGCAAGAATGGCAGATACCCTTGGATCAATGGTTTGTTAAAATGAAAAAGAAAAAAAATAATCCTGTTAAGGAATGGTTCTATAATGTAAAGAACACTAAGCAGAATTTTAAAAAAGTTAGAGCATCTCCATATGCAACATTAGAATTTTCATTAAAAGTAAGAAAGATGATCATATATCCATTAATGATATTTATAGCATGGAAGGCATATGACATAATTGTTAATTACAGTGCAAGAGGATTTATGAATACTGTAGGAAAGGTTATAATGTTCGGAGTATTTGCATATTTACTTTATAGAATATATAGAACTATCCCAGATGCAAAAAAGCAAATAGAATACTATAAAAAATACCCAAATGTTATCAACTATTGCCCAACAGATGTTAAGGAAGATATTGATGATATTCTAAACAAAATCAAACTAAATCAAGAGAAGGAGGCAGAAAAAAAACAATGTTCAAAAAAACAAAAGAACCAAAAAAAGAAGTAATGCCAGTTCCACAACAAGCAGCACCAGAGCAAGTTGAAGAACTAGAAGTTGTTGAAGAGGAAGTTGTTGAAACAGTTGTTCCAGAGGAATCAGTAACAGCACATCCTCCAGTAGAAGAACCTGTTGAAACTCCAGAAGAACCTGTTGAAGAAGAGATTACAGCAGAACAGGTTATGCAAAACTTTGCAAATATAACAGCAGTTCTATCAAGTCAAAATGAAAGACTTGCAAGAATTGAGCACCATTTGAGAATTGACTTTAATTGATTACAATGAGCCTAAAAAAAATACCCAAGAAAGCATGGATGAAACTAACAGAGGATCAAAAGAGATACCATGAACTTGAGTATAAGAAGGCCTTTGAAAGAAATAAAAGATTAACAATTATCTCAACAAGAGTAATAGCCACAATATGTGTTTTTGCTTTATTTTTCGTAGGCTATGCTATGCTCAATGCAACAAAAGAAGTTGGAATGATAAAAGATCAATATGGCCCACAAGCATATTGTTATCTTTGTGGATTAGAAACAAAAAAAGAATGTAGTTGTGTTTATACATCAAGAATGCTCAACAGCGACGACTACAAAGCAAGAGAGGAGTATGCATTAGAATTAGCAGAAGGAAATGCAGCAGAATGTAAGAGAACAAAAATAATAGGATCCCAAGGAAATATCTATGGACAAATGAATTTTAGCAATATTTCATTAGAAGAGTAATAAACGAAAGGTTTATATAGTAATTATATTATAAGTATGTATGGTAAAAGCAAAATTAACAAAGGCAACCAAAAAAGAGATCAAGAAACAAGTAAAAAAAGAAATCTCATCAAGGATATGCACATTATTATCAGCATCAATTTTTTCAGTAGTATTATTCTTTTTATGGAAAGCATTTATTATAAAGATGGATCCAGAATCAACAAGTTTTTTATACATTATTGGAGCACTTGTAGTGATTGTAATATTGGCAATACTTTCAATAGTCAATATGGTGTTATGGATTGCACCATTTACTAAAGATGGGTTGGATGTAGAATGAGGAAAAGAAAAATAATAATGAGGGGAGAAAATAGTTTTGCAATTGCTCTTATGAAATCTGATGTTATTGATTTCGGATTAGTTGAAGGAGATGTTGTTGATATTGATGATCTAAATTTGATTGAACAAGAAGTTCCTGGGAAAAAGAAAAAATGAATATAAAAAAATATATGAAGATAATGGGAGCAATTCTATTTACTAGTGGAGTGTGGGCTCTTGGAGCAGATCTAATCTATGGCTCAAAAGCTGCAGCATCTGAATATGCATTTGGATTATTTCTGTTACAAGGTTCCAGTTTGATGTTTACAGTAGTTTTTATATTAACAATATACCTTCTAATAACAAGAATGATTGCAGCATTTATGCCATTCATGATGAGAGATTTAATGAGAGAAGAAGAATTAAAGAAAAAGAAGATAAAGAAACAATGACTATAAATGAAAAAGTTACAATCGGTGGAATCCTAGGAATAGTTGGAGGAATTGCACTCCATGTTATATCAGATATGTATTTTACAAGAAGTAAATATGGAATGATTCTATTAATACTAGGATTTTGTGCAGTTGGAGCAGGTGCATTCCTAAAGGATCAAAACTTATGAAAACTGAAATATTAATGGAAGATACAGTTCAATGTAAATATACAGGATTCAAAGGAAAAGTCTTGAGCAGAACAGAATTTGTAAACGGATGCGTTCAGTTCGGAGTTGTAGCAAAGTTTGATCCAAAAGCACCACTTGCAATAGAATTAAGTGAACAGGCGATTGATTCACAAAGTTTAAAATTAATAAGAAAGGGGCCAAGACATGAAAAAGAAGAAGAGGATGATGATGAGCCAACTGGAGGGCCTATGTCAAGAGCACCTAGGATGAGGGGAAGATGAGTGAGTTTAAATTTATCATGGATGATGAAAGATATAACGACGGAAACACAATGTTAAAAGAGATTGCATATCAATTAAAGAGGATTGCAGATAAAAAATAATGGAAGATAAAAAACTAGATAACTGGGGCGAAGTAAACAGCCAAATAAAGAAATCAACAATTAAGAGAATGCCCTGGAAGAAAATCCTAGGAGAATCTTTAACTGCAAGAATACACAGAATAAGAAACAAGGGCCACAATTCAGATGAAACATATTCCATTCTAGTAAGAAATCCATCAATGCAAAGTTATTGCAAAGCAAATCCTTTAGAAGTTCCAAAACTATTAGAGAATTTGAAGATAAGCATTTGTGCAAGGTATGGAGAATCAAGCACTGCATCTAAAATATATAGAGAGGCTAATGCAGCATGAAATTATATTCTATATTCGTATATCTTCTAGCATTTCTTTTTTTAGGGTTAATGCTATCTACAGTTATTGATGAATCTACAGGATATGATCTTAAACTTGAAAAACCTTGTGTAGATGAAAGAGGAAACAAATTTGTAGATGAAATATGCATAGATAAAGTTCACTGTGGAATATTCGGCCAAGTAATAGATAAAAGATGCTCTCAAGAACTAGACAAGGAACAAGAGGAAGATGATGATCCAATTAATTAAATTCAAAGATGGAAAGTACGGAATAAGAAAAAGAACTTTGTTTGGATATAAATATAGAGATCTGGATTCATCAGCAGTTTCATTATGGTGGACTAAGTACAGTATGTATTTTAGATGTTGCAAGGGCTCAATAGCGACTGCAGGAAAATTATTTAACCAAGACTATTCACTTTTGCCAGATAACAAAGAAAAGATTTTGAAGGAGAGAAGAGTATGAAAGTTGTTGGATATGTTAGAGTGAGTGATCAAAAGTTAAAACTAGATGGAGATAGAAGGCAGGACATTGAGAGGCAGATCCAAAAGATTACAAAATTCTGTGAGAGCATGGATTGGGGAACTCCAACATTTTTTTCAGATGATGGAATTTCAGCATTCAAAGAAGATTATAATTCTAGGCCCCAATTTTGTAAAATGCTTAGAGAGGTTAGAGCAAATAGGATCCAAAGAATTATAGTTGAAGATCTTACAAGATGGAGCAGAAGAATTGAAGATGGCCTAAAAACAATGAGAGAAGTTTCTGAAAAGTGCACTGTAACTTCAATGGCAGAAGGAGAAGTTGATATTACTTTACCAGATGGATGGTTCAAATGTGCTTTAGGATTTTTGATGGCAGAATGGAGTTCCAAGATCTCATCACACAAGGTTCAGAGTGGAATGGCCAGAAGGTTGGCAGATCCAAAAGCAATCTGTAAGAGTTGTGGAGTTGTTCATCTTGGAAGGCATCCAAAGACTTGTGAGTGTAAAACTTGCAGGAAAAGAAAGGGTAGGTTGAAATCCACACACAAAAAGGGCCAATCTGGGGAGGCATTGGAAGGTTAGCCTTTCTAGAAGATTATGGGAGATTTTGAGATAACAGATATTTTATTACTATTGGCAGCACTAGTGATTATATCAGCAGTACTTGCAGGATCATATTTTGGAGTGAGTGGAGCAATTAGAGAAGTAGAAAATTATAAGGAATATAAATCATTCTGTGAGAACAATTTAGACTTCTGCTATTGTGAGTATCTTGGATGCACATTCAGATTAACATTCATTAATGGAGAGCCAGATAATAACACTAAGGAATATTGCAAGATAGCAATAAAGCAGAATGATAAGCAGGGAATCTTTGATGGGAGATGCAATGGATAAGGAAACACTTAATAAGATCTTTGATGAGGAACTAGAGAAAGAAGAAGATCAAAAATGCTCTGTAGATTAGTTAGGTTAAATCGCTACCCTCATAAGGTAGAGATCCTTGGTTCAAATCCAAGCAGAGCAATATCCCCTTCTTTAATCAATAAAAATAGATTCTAGCCCTGTTAAAACTCAAATTAGGCATATATCAGAAAGAACCATACCCTACCATTTCCACTCCACAGATTACTTTTTCTTCTTAAATATTGAAATAAGGATCCAGGCAATCAACCATATGGCTCCAATAAATCTTCCACCATATGTCCAGACAAGTGAGAACAATAAAAACTTCAATAAGAATTTTCCAATATCAGCAATCATTTGCTTAACCCCATCAAACCTTTCTTAGGTTCATTCAATCCCTTATTCTCCTTCCCAACCAATAGCCCTGCCTCATCAGCAAGTCTATTAATCTTATTGAAGAACATAAGCAGCTTTACTTTTAGTTCCCTAGAAATAAAAGGTTGTCCATCTGAAATCATTTGATTCTTAAAATCTCTATCTGCAACAACAGAGAGAGCCTCACTTATCTCATCTGAAAGTTTAAGCCATTCCTCTGTTACATCCTTCTCAAGTTTTTCATCATAGAAACTAAAGACTTGTTGGGCCATTGAATAAAGTGCAGAAGTATAACTGGAAATATATTTTAAGGAAGTTTCTGGATTGGTTCCAAAAACAATCTGCCCAACCTTAATACACTCATCCCTATACTTTGAAAAGAGAACATAAAAGTGGCTCCAACCAGAATGAGTTGCAGTTCCTTCTGGATTTTGGCTATGTGAATTATTTTTTTCTTCCATTTTCAATTTGATTTATGATAAATTTTGCCTTTACAGTTTACCTGTAAGATCCTACTTTTTTAGTTAGTACCCTTGGTTTTTTGACTACTGATTTGGACTACCTATAAATTAACTTAGTATAGGAAGTGCCTTTAATAAATGGTACTGTGTAGGCGTAAGTGCACTTTATTATCTTAAAATAACAACCCCCTTCTTCTTCATCCATTTAACATTCTGTGAAACTTTTTGAGGAGTTGAAGTAAAGCCATCTTCTATTAATTTCTTACTTATATCTTTTTGCATCTTAATCCCATTTCTCATATGTTCCATTATCTTGAGTTGGTAAGGTGTAAGAGTGCTCTCAACAACATCAGATGCTGCAGCTTTAGGCTTATTATCCTCATCTTCTCCTTCTTCTTCTGCTAGTTCCCTTGATAGCTTTTTATATAATTTCTGTTGAAATAATGCCTTCTTTAACTCATAAGCATCTATTAGTTCTTGACTTGCTTTAGGAATATCCCAATAGGAAACCTTTTTATTATTCATAAGGCCTGTTGATTGATTCATAAAGGATATAACTAACATCTTTCTATAAACCTTCTCTGCCTTTGCTCTGGAGTATTCTAAATATCTTGGAGTTGAACGGACTGTGTTATTATTTAAATTAGCACCATGTGTTTCTACTTCAACTTGAAAAAATCTTCGTACACTTTTCAATTCCATATCAGAGAACGGAAGAGTAGTAACAATAATATATCCTTTAGATCTAACTGTTGATAGTAGTAAAGAATATGCCTTTGCTCTCTTACTTTGATGATCCTTAGCATTAGCCTCAACTTGCTGCTCATCAATTAAAAATACAGTTCCTCTCTTAGGATTGTTATAACTGATTTCATCAAGAACATCCCTAATTGAGAAATAAACATCATCAACAGTAAACTTTCTCTTCATTAACTTAGAACACATCTCACAGAAGGACAATGCACTCCATGATTTACCAGAACCAGTATCTCCAACAAACCTAACATTAGTTGAATTATTCTTCCTTTTTACTCTAAAAACACTCCATCTGCACCAACTATTAGAAAGAACCTTATCTCTATAAATTACTCTTGGTGGCTGTTTCATTGTGCAAGTACATCCTCTTTAGCATCATCAACTGCATCAAGAGATTCTCCTGCATCTCCAGAACCAGTATCTCCATAGGCAGTTTCTGCAAGGAAAGAGTTATTCTTGAATATTTTAATAAGTTCTCTAAATATCTTCCTTCCTTCCTTAATCTTATCATTCAAGAAGAAAGTATTAACCTTAGTCAATAGTGCCTCATCCTTCTTAATTTCTTCAATATCCTTATCAAATATATCCTTAATCTTTTTCTTAAATTCTTCTCCATCAATAACCTCAACTAATTCTGCATCATAATAGTTACAAAAATCAGTAAACTTAATATCTGAATTACCAAAATAAGGGCTTAGCATTGATCCTAAAACCTCAACTGATTGTAAGAAACTATATCTTGTATCATCTCCCTCAATTACCTGTTCTCCCATAGCATTCTTTAGAACCTTATCTCCATCTCTTAATTCCTTTGAGCATATCTTCTGAATGATTTTTATCTGCTCCATAACCAAATCTGGATAGGTAAGTTTGTTATCATTGTTAAAAGCCATAAATAATCATTATGATGTTGTTTTTATAAATATAGCGAAATAGAAAACCTTAAATAGTACATTAACTACTTAATAGTGAAATAAAAGGGGAGAGAAACACCTAGCAAGATACCATGCGAATGACAGGCCTTATAACATGGATCAAACCTCTCTCCCCTGGCTCTGCTTTTTGTTAATTCTGAAGTGAAAACATAAACTATATAAAGAAAAAGGGCTACATATATTCATGAAAAAAGGAAGTGATGTAGGGGCTACAAAGAAGGGCGAATTAAGCACACCACAATATGAAATTTTAAAGTGCATCCAAGAAGGCCTAACAATAACAGAAACTGCAAAATACAGGAAAGTTCTAAGGAGCAGCGTATATAAAGTAATAAAAACACTAGTTAAGAAATCACTTCTAAGAAGTCCAAAGAGATCAATTTATGAACTTACACCCAAAGGAATACAGGGGCTACATTCTTTCGTGGCGTTACGATACCAATTAAGACAACACAATTTGCATTTCAAAATAGATGTTTTAGAATCTCCAAAAAACTGGGAGCAAAAGAGGAATGAGATTAGATTCATGCCTTATTTCAACAAAACAATAAAATTAAAGAATAATGAACAAGATTTACTAAATTTCGGAAAATTACAAATCAAAACTACAACAAAATCAATTATATTAAAAATGCCAACTCTCTATGCAAAAAATTGGGAAGATGCAATAATTCAAGGAATGCAGATCCTGGAAGATTCAATCTATAAAATAGAGAACGCATTTAAGATCAGATTAGTAAAAGATTACAAAGCAAACATCAAAATAATTTCTCAAGAGTATGCAAGTATTCAAGATGCATTGGCAAAGCTATATAGAACAGAAGGAAAAAGAGTTTACTTAACTGGAGATGATGGAAAGATTTGGTTAATTACAGATTTCTCATTCTCAACTGATGAACTAGAAGTAATACATCCAGACAGGGCAACAGATGATTTAGATGCAATCGCACCATTTATGAATGATCTAAGAAAGAACCCAACAACTCTAAGTAATATCAGAGAAGAAACAAAAGATGTGTTAGAAGTTGCAAAGGCCCATGCACAGAATGTAGTTAAGCATCAAGCAGTTTTAGATAAGATATTATTGGCTTTTGATAAATTAAATACAAGATTGGACAAAGCAGGATTATGAAAACTGTAGAATTTAAATCTGATAAGCAATTCTTCTGGGCAGAAGAGAGTGGAGATAAATCTAATACTGTAAGAGAAATTGATTTAGAAGATGAAAGGTTCAAATCATTAATTTCTGGAGATGCGAAAAAAATTAAAATAACAAGTACGGATAACATCAATGCAAACTTCACTAGGAAGATAAGCAATGTATGTATTTGGAAAGATCTTATGATTATATCATGGTAGAGCAATATTGGAATAGGCCATGTGTAACAGTTGGATGTTTCGGAATTGCAAAACCATTATCTACTTTTTGCAAAAGATGCCATAAAAAAAGGCTTAACAGATTTGAAAAGATAGTTGGAAAATTTAAACCAAAGCCTAATGAAATAATAATTATAGATGAGGCAGCATTGGTTCAAACTGGGAAAAAACACTATCATGATAAACTAAATTCATCATTAAAAAAATGGCTAAAAAATAATGAAAAAGAATAAAATAATATTAGAGGCAGAAACAGAACTTCAAGACAATCAACTTAGAGCAGCATTTAGAGGTATGGAAAAAAAACTTGAAAGAGTAAACGAAAGATCTAAACTTCAAACATTAGATATTAGAGATCTGAAAAAAAGAATAGCTATAATGGAGGTTAAGAAATAATGGAAGAATGTGATCATAGAAGAATTAAGAAGAATTATCCTTTTGGGAAGAAATCTGCTCCAACAATGTTCTGTAAGGATTGTGGGAAGGTTATGAAGAATAAAGAAATAAAATCCAGGAAGAAGAGAAGATAATATGTGCCAATCAGATATAATTAATTATTTGAAAAAGAAAAAGAGGCCAGTGGACATGAGAGAACTATTAGTAAACATTCCTGCAAATAGATCCTCCATCTCAAAGAGTTGTAGTAAGTTAAGGAAGAATCATGAAGTTAAGTTTAGAAAAGAAAAGGTAGGGGCATATGAGAAATTTATCTATTCGCTTTAAATTCGCTATATTTATAAATAAAAGAGAATTAGAAAAAGCATGGGAGTAGATAAGATTTTAGATATAATCGGATCAAAGTGGTTTATTTTATGTTTGGGATTAGCAATGTTAGGAGTTCTTCCAATTACATATAGCAATTTAATGATAGTATATTATGCAGGAGAGATGAGCAGATTATGGTGGGTTCCTACAGTTTTTATTTGTAATTTGTTGGCTGCAATAATGACAAGCTATAAGGGAGCAAGTATGTTCTTTACAAAGAAAGATGAAGAAGAAGAATGGGATGAAGATGAAGATTAAAGATTTTCTAACCTTTGATTATTTAGTATTGGCACAATTTATAGGATTTCTAATGTTTTGGTTCTTGTCAAACAATCCATACAAATCAGTGATATTATATTTTTCATTCATGGTTTTCTTTTGCTATTGGTTAATTAAGATAGTATTCTCAAAGGAGTTATCAACTCCAAAAAATAAAAAAGTATAAATAAATAGATTTTCTAGTTATTACATGGCGACAAGAGCAGAAATTCAAGCAGCTAAAGCACAAGCAACGCAGACAGAGCAACAATTGAGTTCTGCAAGAGGGAGAGTTGAAGAGCAATTACAAAGCTTAGCAAGAAAGAAGAGAGTTCCATTTACTCCAAGAAAGGAGAGAGTTCTAAGAAGAAAATCAAAACAAGAATTAACTGGAGTAAAGAGAGAAATTGCTGCAGCAGAAAAGGGAGTTCAAAAATATAGACAAGAAGTTATCCAACCTGCAGAACAAGCAATTTCAGATTATGAGGCAGAAAAGGCAGCATACGAACAAGCATTAGGACATTTTAACAAAGGAATGGCAGGAGCATATTTATATCACATGAGAGATAGTGATGGGCCTGGAGTTGCATTAGTTAGAAAATATCTTAATGAATTAGTAAAACAGCAGAGAGCAGGAAACATAAGTCCGACAGATACATTATTAGGACAACAAAGGCAAAGAGAAGAGGCATTAGCAAAACAACAAATAACTGAACTTAGAAAAGAATTAGACATCCCATTCACAGGTTGGCAGAGCACTGCAGAGGCAATTAATAAAAGATTGGGTGGAGAGGTTGCAGCACCAGGTGCAGTATTATTAGAAAAGACACCAACTACTTTTGAATTACCATATGGCCCAATACAGAAAATAGATGTTCAAGAAACTGATCCATTCAGAGTTTATACTCCAGAGGGAATAGTGGCTGCACCGACATATGGACTTGGAGCAGGTGGAACACAAACAACAATAGGAACATATCAGCCAAGACAAGATGAAGTTCTAAGTAAATTAAGATCTGTTGAAACAGCAATTGTTCCATCACTAGTATTAGAAAGACCAACATATTTGCCAGATGAGGCAGCAGTAAATAAGTACAAAGAATTATTAGAAAAATCAAGATATAATCCAAAAGCAAGATATGATTTAGATAGATTTGTTGTTGAGCAAGAAAAGAAATTACAACTTGATATTAGACAAGCAACTGCAATTAACAAAGCAATCAGAGAAGGAAGAGAAATAAAAGATACAAAGGTTTTTGATAGATTAAAATATGGACAGACAGTATCTGGAGGAAGAGGAGATTTTGTTGGATCTGGATGGGAACTAGCACTTGCAGGAGCAGACTTATACAAAAAAGAAGGAAAGAAAGTTTACATTCCTGGAGTAGGAGAGGTTTCTGGAAAGGCTGCATTAATTGCACTTAAAGCAGGTACAGAGGCATATAAGGCAGAAAGAGATGTTTTAGCATTCCAATTAGCAGGGGCAGGACTTGGAGCAGTTGGATTAACAGCACCTGCAATAACTGGAGGAGCAAAATCTCTTGCAGCATTAAAATTCACATCAAGAGCATCTATTGCAGCATTAGGATTAAGTTTTGGTACATTAGTAGGTGCAAAAGAATATGCAAGGACTGGAGATATTGGATTGGCATTAGGGGCAGGATTGGGATCAACAACAGGATATTTTGGTGGAGTTTATTCTAAGCAGATTGTAGAGGCTCCAGGAAAACTAGGACAATGGATCAAAACAAATATCCATTCTCCAGGAAAAGTAACATACAAGCCAATGGGTAAAAGGGGTAGAGTTGGAAGTAGGCAGAGATCTAAATACGACCAAGAATTAGCATATAAAAAGAAGAAGGCTCAAATGACAGCAGAACAAGCAGTATCTGAATTTAAGAGAAGATATAAGTTGAGATCTGACCAGGTAAAATTAATTGAAGATTCAATCAAAGGAAAAGTTTATGTAACACAAGCAGATTTAAACAAGGATTTAATGAAGTGGAAGAAGTTTTTGAAAACTGCAGGATTAACAGAAGTACAAGCAATTGACAGAATAGGAGAAGTTGCAATCAGATACAAATTAAGAATATTGGTAAATAACTATAATGCAGGATTAGTTACACCAGAACAATTTAAGGCACAATCTACAAAATTATATGATGCATTACAAAAGTTCAGATTAAAGGCACAACAATTAGCAATTCAGCAGCAACAGCAAAAACCAGTACAAGTTAGTCTAACTGCTCAAGATCAAAACCTAATGGTTAGGCAAACTCAAGAACAAGTTTCAAAACAAGTTCAGAGAGCATTAACAAAGCAAAAAGCAAGACAATTAGCAATAACTGCTCCATGGCAAGATGTTTTCAGCCAATACCAAATAATAACCAAAGTTGATACAAGAACAAAACAAGATACAGAACAAACTCCAATGATAGATACAAGAACATTAACAGATACTGCACAAGTTCCAAAACAAAGACAACAACCTGGAATGATACCAAGGTTTAATATTCCAGTTCCACAAATTCCTTCATTAATAGCAGGGCCAGGACAGAGGCCTCCAAGACCAGAACCACCAAAGCCACCAAGACCAACTCCAGGATCACCAGGATTTGATTGGTTTGATTTTGATGATGATAAAAAGAAAAGAAGAAAAAGACCTACTAAAAAGAAGAAAAAGAAGAAGAAAGAAAAGAAGGTATTACCAACTCTAACACAGCAATTAACTGGAGTTAGGAGAAGAAGGCCACTAAAATACGCAACAGGATTTGAGATCGCAAGAATCTAACTTCTCGCTATCTTTATAAATAATACATATCTCTAATTTTACATGGAAGGAGAAGAAGGTGGTTATTACCCTCAACAGAATCAGCAATCAGATACTTTTCTTAATTTAATGATTGAGGTTGAAAACACATTAAAGGCATTTAAGATGGAAACATTAAGAAGAGAAATGTTAGTTGTTGATGTTGCAACAAAGAAAAAAACATGGAAACCAATTGCAGAAGGAATAACACCAGTTTGTAATGATCTTGGAATTGCAGAAATTATGGGAATGGTTAGAGGAAGAGTTACAATATTTGGAAGATTAACAAAGAAAACTGATGAAGAATGTTTTAAAGATATGTTTCAGTTCCACAGAACACTAATTGAAACATTCGCATTAAGAGCAGATGATTGGGATTTAGATGAAGAATTAATAAAGCCAATAATGGAGGCCTGTTTAAGTTTAGTAGAAGATGTGGTATTTTCATCAAGAGGTGGATTTACTGCAATGAATATTAAGAGTTCTTACCAGAGAAGTGAAAGCACAAACACAACAAAGACTGGAGAGGATGGAAAAACAATATTGGGGGTTCCAGTTTAAAATGTCGGCATTTACAGATTTAGCAACAATTGGTGGTGGAATCCTAATGAACATTGTGAAGATGGCAGGTATAGTGGCGTTCTCTGTACTAATGTTCTTCGCAACAAAATGGTACCAGAAAGGATCTAAGAAAAATAAATCATTTACAATAAGTTCAAATATAGTTGATATGAATGGAGGAATAACATTTGATAAATTAGGATTAGTAAGATCAGATAAAACATCACTTCTTGAAATGCAATTCAAAAAGAGGAAATCAGATTCAATGCCCCCAATTCCAAAGCACCTAATAAAGAATGGGCAGGTAACATTATTGAATTATGCACCAGGGCACTATGCAGTAATTGACACATATAAAACAATGCTAAATGTTGAATCTGGAAAAGGTGGAGTTGTAATTGTTCCATTAGGAATGAAAAAATATTTAATGTCAAAACAAAGGGAAGTTATTAATCGTGGAGAAGAAAAGAAAAGATGGATGTCCTTATATCTTCCATGGCTAACACTTGGTGGAGCAGTAATTGCAGTATTACTATTCGCAGCCTTCTTACTTTATTTCGGAGTTAAATTAGATGCAGCAAACATTGCTGCAAGGATCGTGGAGTGTAGATCTGTAATGGGAAGATGAAATTTAAAAAGAAAAAGAAATCAAAAGATAAGAAGGGAACAGCCATTTGTATAGATGAAACTGGAGCAATGAAACAGAGAGTTTTCAATCTATTAAAATCAAACAAAGAAAAGAAAACAGTTATTATTGGATTCTCAAAAAAAGAAACATATGAGATAAAAAAGACATACATTAGAGGAAATAGAGTTATGATCTACAAAAAATCTGATGGGAAAGTTGTTGTTCAAAATCCAGATAATTGGGGAAAAATAAATTTAGACAAGCAAGGAATAAAAACGCTAAGATTTAATCTACAAAACCAATCATCACAAGAAAGCAAAGGTGCAGTTTACAGATGGACACCTCCACAGACTGCACTTGATAAATTAACGCCATTATTTAGGTTAATGTTTATTTGTATCACACTTGGAGTTATAGCATGGAGTTCATTAAAGTTTGGAGGAATGGCCCTAGATGCAATTACAAGATCAAGACTAATGGATTGTGATGCACTAATACCAAAAGTGATGGATCCAATAGGAGCACTATTGAATGCAAGTATTCCAGTTGGTGCTTAATAAAAAACTATAAATAAATAAGATTACAATGAAATATATGAAAAATAGAAATTATGCAATAGTTCTAGGAGTAATGATGTTTCTTAGTTTACTTTCTGTAGTTTCTGCACAGCCTCCATTCCAACAATCAGAAACAGCAATTGGGATAACTATAGAGGCACCAATAATAGAGTATCATAAAACAAATGGAGATTTTGAGTTTTATATTCACGTACATAACGCTACAAGTGGATTATTATTAGATAACACAACTACTAACTGTATAATTCATCTTTATTGTACAGATGATGGAGAGCATGTAATAGAAGATGCAATGCCATTTAATGGTAATGGAATTGATTTTAAATATGATGTTTTAGGATCTAATTTTACAAATAATGGACAGTATGCAGTTTTATTTTATTGTGAAGTTCCAGGGGAGAGAGGTGGATTTTTTGAATATGGATTTGATATTAATCCAACAGGTTCAGAATTTACAATTGCTCAAGGAATACTTTATGGATTCATATTAATTTTATTAGCAGCATTCCTTTATTTCACAATCTATGGAATAAAACACGCAGAACAAGCAGAATGGTTAATTGGATATATCTGTGCAAGTTATCTAGTTTTATATTTAGTAATTTCAGTATTGTGGATATTGGCGAAGGACTACTTATTTACATTCCCTGCATTAGGAAATATTCTATGGATCTTATGGTTAGTAATGGGATTCGGATTCCTACCTTTCATATTCGTAATATCGCTTTATATCCTGGGGAAAGAGGCGAGGGCTACACTAGAAAAGGACTTAATGAAACAAGGCTACAGTAGAGAAGAGGCAAAAGAGATGTCAAAAAAACATAGGTAATGGAAGGAAACGATAGAATAACTGTGCAGATACATCCAGATTTGAAATACGAATTGGATAAAAGAAAAGAGTTCTTAACAGTTAGGTATAGACCAGATGGAGGATTTAGAACAGCATCTCAACTGGCAGCATTTGAATTAGAAATGATTAGGGCCTCACAACAGGAATTAAAAAAAGAATTAAAAAAACTAGAAGATCCAAAAACAATAGTACAAGGAGCAGAAGCTTTTGTCAATATTAATGATTACATAAAACTTATGAAATTAGCATCAAGCATAAATAAAAGAAAAGATGTTAAGCAGATCAATGTTGATTTTTCTAAAATTAAGGGAGTTAAGAAGAGTGATGTTAAGTTTTGTTGGTAGAAGAAAGAATAAAAAACTATAAATAACAATTATCACTAATTAATACATGGCAATAGGTAAGATGAATAAGAGAGGATCTTTAACAGATGTTATATTCGGTGGAGCATACCTTCTAAAAGTTGCAGTAACTATGGTGGTTTGCGTATTTATTTGGTTGGCATTTCAATCATTAATGACAGAAACAATAACTGGAAGGCCAAGTGAAGGAGTATTAACCAATGTTATGACAACTTTAACAAATGCCTATATGTCAATGGATTATCTTTTCCCACTTGTTGTTGGTGGACTATTAATAATCAGTACAGTATTTGCATATAAGACAGGATCAAATTTCTTACTTGGAGCAATAAGTATTATAATGTGGGTAGTAGCAGTTATATTATCAGCACTATTCGTAAATGTTTATTTAACAGTTACAGACCAATTCCCAACAATATATGCAGCATTCCCAATCATGGATATTATAATGAGTAATTTGCATTTCGTAACATTAGGATGGTTGGCAATTATAACACTAGTAATGTTCAGAAAGAATAACAAGGAGGATGGAGATATTTCTGCAAGTTTCTATGGCACTCAACAATAAATTATTCACATTCTTACTTTTAGGATTATTTATGATCAGCTTTGCAAGTGCTGCAGGTACAGGTGGAACTATAACATATGATGGAGATTATACAATTCACACATTCTCAACAAACGGAACTTTTAATTGGACAGGAGGAAATTATAATAATGCGTCTATTTTAATTGTTGCAGGTGGAGGATCTGGAGGTTCTGGACATGGAGCAGGTGGAGGAGCAGGTGGACTTATTTATTTAGAAGGTTATACTTTGACTGCAGGAAGCTACCAAGTAGAAGTAGGGTTAGGTGGACAAGGT
>Ga0180433_10004898_pt1 | contig 18531 bp, 23 predicted proteins | sample SS_ome_8_FD_132980 | JGI IMG/M metagenome (GOLD analysis project Ga0180433, IMG submission 132980) | Hypersaline lake sediment archaeal communities from the Salton Sea, California, USA - SS_1_D_1 metaG | ecosystem: Environmental > Aquatic > Non-marine Saline and Alkaline > Hypersaline >... | reverse complement strand
TGTCGCAGTGATCGCTGCTCGCCGGTTTGTGAGGATATGAGTTCGTCAGGCCGGGCGCGGGAGACACGCGGAAGACGGGGCATCGGCGTGACCGAGGAAGGAGCCGAGGATGTTGGTGCTATCTCGACAACGCGATGAGACCATCATGATCGGCGATGATGTGGAAATCACCATCGTGGATATAAGAGGGGACAAGGTGCGCCTGGGCATCAACGCACCTAGGGATATTCAGGTCCATCGCAAAGAGGTTTACGATGCCATAAGAAGAGAGAACGAAAGCGCCTCGCGGATTTCCGGGAGCGAGGTGCCCGAGGCAGTACTGAGAAAAGAGGAAGAAAGGCGGCGGCGTGCCAACCACTGACACGGCGCTGCGCCCGGTTCCCAATTGAAAAAAGCCGCTGGACGTCGGGGGGCGGGCTTGTGAGATCGAAACCGAAGGAACGACATCCGTCCCGCGGCAAGAAGAGCAAACGCGGGAAATCATGGAGGATTGCTCATGTCAACGATCAATACGAACATCTCGGCCTTTGGGGCGCGGCGGAACCTGCTCGTCTCCCAACACGATCTGTCCACCTCACTCGAGAGACTATCGAGCGGTCTGAAGATCAACCGTGGTGCCGACAACCCTGCCGGTCTCATAGTGTCTGAGAGACTGCGCGCGGAAATAGCAGCCGTCGGGCAGGCCATCGACAACTCGTCACGCGCCATCAACGTCATATCGACGACCGAAGGCGCGCTTAACGAGGTGTCAGCCCTTCTGATAGACATCAATGGTCTGGTCGTCGAAGCGGCAAACAGCGGTGCCTTTTCCGACGAAGAGATCGAGGCCAACCAGCTCCAGATCGACTCAGCCATCGACTCGATCGCTCGAATAGCCAACACCACGACCTTCGCCGGTCGTAAGTTGCTCAATGGCGAGCTGGACTACGTCACAAGTGGTATCGTCTCGACCGAGCTTAAGGATGTGAATGTCCAGGCGGCCAAGTTCGGGCGCGCTGCTTACGTCCCCGTCTCGGTGGAAGTGTCACAGTCCGCCCTGCAAGCCCAACTGGCCTTCTCAGGACCGGGAATCAACGATGCGGTGACTATCAACCTCGCCGGGCCGGACGGCATCATCACCTTGTCGTTCCCAGCCAGCGCCTCAACCAGCGAAATGGTGACATCGATCAACAACCAGGTCGACTCCACGGGCATAACAGCCGAAGCCAGCGGTACGGACGGCTCTGCCGGGATGCGGCTCATGAGCCTTGAGTACGGTAGTGACGCGTTCGTGTCCGTCACCAAGCTCGGTTCTGGCGGGAGCTTTGATGTTGTGAGCAGGGATGGCGTGACCGACAAGCATGAAAACGGTGTGGACGCCTTGGCCACCATCAACGGGGCAGCCACTATCGCCAACGGTCTGAAGCTCAAGCTCTCCACCGTCATGCTCAAGCTCGAGATGAACCTGGCTGAAGACTTCGGGCAGGGAACCAGCGAATTTGCCATCACTCAAGGTGGTGCTCTGTTCCAACTCGGCCCGCAGGTAAACACCAACTTGCAGGAGAACATCGGCGTCAAAGCCATGCATCCCGAGATGCTCGGCAACGCCCTTGTCGGATACCTCAACGAGGTGAAGAGCGGACAGAGTTACTCACTGCGCAGCGGGAACTTCAAACAGGCTTCGGACATTCTTGATGAGGTCAGCACACAAGTGTCCGTACTGCGAGGTAGGCTCGGTTCCTTCGAGAGGAACACGCTCAGGACCAACATCAATCAACTGCAGATTACAGTGGAGAACCTTACGTCCTCCGAATCCGTGATCCGTGATACTGACTTTGCCGCCGAGACCTCGGAGCTGACCAGGGCTCAGATTCTCGTGCAGGCCGGCAATAACATCTTGGCGATCGCCAACGCCCAGTCGCAAAACGTCCTGACGCTTCTGGGTGGTTAGAGCGAGCTTCTGTGCTCTGTCACACCTGGAACTGTGGGTTGCGGAAGACGCTCACCGAGCCGAACCGCGACCGTCAGGGAGCGGCGACGCAAGAGGTGACAGGCGCAGAAGGCGGCCGCTTCCTGACGGGCGCGGTTCAGATGGCCCGCAGAAACACGTGTGATGTCACACTAGTACCGTAAGGCGACAGAACGGCTCTTCTCCGCTCAACGGCGCGACGGGCCGCTCAGCGGAGACCGAGAGCGTTTGTGAATCCTCCGCCCCCATCCTGCCGGGACGACGTGGCGTCTCGCAGGGTGGGGGGTGAACTCCTTTGAAGTCACCTGGACCATCCCATTCAGGGTGGCACGGGCAAGCTCGCTTGCCCGTGGGTAACGGAAGCAGACGCACGGGCAAGCAGCAGCTTGCCCGTGGCACCCAGTCGAGTGGCCCATCTCTTTAGAGGTGGGGGATGCGAACGGTCCGCCGGTTCGTGCCCCCACGGCTAAAGCCATGGGCCATCCGTCCGCAGCGTTGAGGCATCCGTGGCGTCCAAACAGTGTTCGTGAAGTGCCACCAGTACCTTGTTGAACACGGCACTAGAGCAACCGGCTGAGATGCTGGCGTGTGTCATCTCGGCGAACTGGCAGGACAGCAACGATGATCGCCCTTGAGACGCGACGACTGGTACTCCGCGAGCTGTCGCTCGCCGATGCGCCGGAGATGTGCAAGCTCAATGCTGATCGCCTGATGATGCGGGATATGGTCAGCCCTGAAGACAACTCGGTCGAAGCCGAGCGTAGCCGCCTTTCTCGCTATATCGCCCAAGCGTACCACACTGACGGATTCGGCATCTGGGCTACGGTGTTACGCGAGACCGACGAGATCATCGGCCGTTGCGGCCTGCGGCCACAGCGAATCGAGGCCGTCGCTGAGATCGAGATCACCTATCAAATCGCTTCTACCTGGTGGGGACATGGCGTCGCCACGGAGGCCGCACTGGCAATCCGCGATTACGCGTTTGTGTCGCTGGGCATTTGCCGACTGATCGCGCTGATAGCACCGGATAATATCGCCTCGCGTCGGGTGGCTGAGAAGATCGGAATGCACCTCGAACGCAACGTCGCCTGGCGTGACAGAGCGTTCGACCTCTTCGCGATCCTTCACACAACGAAGTGAGGGAGGACGAGATGAGGCGCCGAGCCAAACTACTGTGGATATGTTCGCCCATGCCGCTGATCACCGTCCGGCGAGTCATCTTCCGCGTCATCCTCATCGTTGAAGCCGAAGATGGTAAGCCAGTCCTCGGTTTCCTCGGTGGGCAGAGTTGCGGGTTTGGGTGAAGTCGGGGGCGGCGGAGTGTCGGCGTCGGACTGGTCGGCCACCTCCGGTGAACCGAAAACGTCGAGCCATTTCTCTGTCTCCTCTGGAGAAGGATGCTCGGGTTTCTCCGGAGCAACGGTGCGGTCCGGTTTCGTGACATCAATCGCGAACAGTTCCGCAACAAACTCGGCAGACCGGCTGCACGAGCACCGTCGTCGTCTTGCTTCGTACCTGATGGCTGTATCGGTGCTGACGATCAGTATGGTGCCGGGGTCCGTCACGCGTCTTATCATCTCGATGATGACGTCATCCGCCGTCCGCGGAGCGGCGAAGCTCAGTGCCACGCGCTTATACTTTACCTGTTGCCCCAGCGTCCAGCGAGAGGGCGGGCCGTCAAAGACGATGGTGACGTCCGTATTCGTCTTCCGCGCCCAGCGGGAGACGATCTTGACGAGCGTCTCGCGTCCGACAGCCGGCAGCGGCGCATGCTCGTGCATCGCGTAAAGCAGGTTGTTGCCGTCAATGATCGTCCGCGTAGCCATGACCACCAAGCCCAATGCTCGATAACCGACCGACAGAAGCGCTCACCGCTCGCGGACGAGCATGCCGCGATCGATCGAGAGGCGCTCTATCCCGTCGGCTGCCTCTTTCAACCAGCGCCGTGCGTCCGTGTAGTATCCAGCCGTCGGAGCAAGGCCCTCCACCTGCTTCGACCAGTACTCGTTGAACGCGTGCATGAAAAGCTCGCGGACGTACTTGCTATAGACGCTGGCCAGCGCCACCGGGAAGTGCTTGCGATCGCCCTTGGTGGCAAACTCGATGCGACACCGCTGGTCGCCTCGGGTCATTCGATACGCGCTTCGATCAGATGATTCCTCGATAACGGTCATCTCCCAGCCCGGTAGTGAGGTCATGAGCGGCTCGCGATAATGAACTCGCCCACCAAGCCTGTCGACCTGTACGCACACTGCATCATCGTCAGCGCCAGACATGATCCGCCCTACGATTCCAAGCACAATTCCCAGGACCACGGCGCCTTTGTTGTCCGTCTTTCTCACGATCCTGTTGTAGTGCCCTTCAAGTAGAGGTTCGCTGTATACATCGGAGAAGACGACCCTCTGGCCGTCGCAGTCTCGCCGAACCGCGCCGGCCCGGAACGGAACATCGCCGACGCCTTCACTGATTGGCAGCGGAAAATCAGCCTTCGCATACCAGGGATACTCAGCAAGACAGTCGCGGACGTTCGGCGCGAGCAGGTTCACCAGCGCCGGGAAGGTCTGCGGATACTGCCCGCGAACACCGAGCATCACCAGGGCGGTCCGCTCCAACGCGGTCATCCCCGAGCGAGACTTGTAGAGTTCCTTGCTGTCGGCGACTACCAGACGATGCTCATGCCGACCGCTTTTCTTGGCACAGGTTGAGCTGAGCACATCCCACAGGCATGAGTCAGTGCGATCTTCAGGCAGACGGAACACCACGCTTGAAACAACAAGAGGGCCAAGAATAGGCCCCAAGCCGGCTTCGTCTATCCCCACAACAAGGGCCATCGCACTCCTACTGCTTCGACAATGCTGACCTGCCGGATCGCCGCTGATCGGGTGGCCCACCTCTTCAGAGGTGGGGGACTCCTTCTGCCTTCTGCCCTCTGCCTTCCTAGTACCGGCGTTCAACGATGAACTCCGCCATAGCTGTCAGGGACGTCTTGGCTTCGCTCGGGGGAAGGCACTCCAACCGACCTAGAGCATCCACCACGTGTTCACGAGCCGACGCGATGGCATATTCGATGCTGCCGGTCTTATCAAGAAGATGGCGAAGTTCCTGGTGATCCGCCCCGTCTTCGTCATTGAGCAAAGCTGCCAGCCGCCGCGCCGTCTCGGGCGTTGCCTGCATCAGGCTGTGAATCGTCGGCAGCGTCGACTTGCCCAAGTCAATGTCACGACCGAGCGTCTTGCCCACCTGTGAAGCCTTGCCCATGATGTCCAACACGTCATCCACAATCTGGAAGGCAATCCCTGCCGACATGCCGTAAGCCCGCATGGAATAAGCAACATCGTCATCAGCGCCGGCGTGTCGGGCGCCCAGCTCACAACACGTTGCGGTCAAAGCCCCGGTCTTGCGGCTGACTATCTGGTAGTACTCCTCTTCGCTCAAGCTGACGTTGCCTCGATGGTGGTTCTGGAGAAGCTCACCCTCGCAGACGGCGTTGGTCGTGGCTCCGACCAGACGGGAAGCCGACTGGCTGTCCAGCTCACTGCACAGATGAAACGCGTGACTTATCAGGTAGTCGCCGAGCAGGACGGCTGCCACATTGCCCGACACCGCGTTGACGGTGGCCTGCCGCCGGCGCTCGACGGCTTCATCCAGCACATCGTCGTGCACCAGGGTAGCCATGTGGACCATCTCAACGACAGCCGCCAGCGTGTTGTGCTCCGACGTTAGCTTGCCCGCCGCCTTGCCCGAGAGCAGCAGTAGCGCCGGTCTGAGCATCTTGCCCCGATAGCCGCGCAACCGAGAGTGGAACTGCTCCACGCAGGCAAGAGCGCTAACAAGCTCCTCGTCGAAGATGCGCTCCACAAAGGCAAGTTCGTCGCGAATCGGGCTGTACAGCTCACTTAGCGGCAGAGTCACGCTACCCATTTGACACCTCTACAGAGCATACGTGGCACCGTGGGACTGGTGGCGTCAGTGTCCAATCGGGGCCAACACAGACCAAACGGCCGCGCCACCCGATCAAGACAGCCTCCAAGTCAGGTCCCAATTGTAACGCTGGAGTATGCCCGTTCCAATTCGTGTCAAAAGTTTTGAAAGGAATTGAAATTCGTCAGCCTGCTTCTCGCGGAGTGCGAGCCCGATCGGTACCGCCACCGCCCAGCGGGCCTGTTAACGTCGGATATGGTCAATCCGATGACGTTTCATCGTACATCCGCAGCACTTCAGCCACGCTCCAAGCCTGTGCGAAGCAACCTCGGGGGTGATGCGGCGCGTCGCCGTCGAAAACCTCGCTGATCTGCCCCAGGCAGGCCTCCGACATGTGGGTAAGTAGCGGCGAGAGCATCTGTCGGCCGCTCTCCCGGGCGTCCGCCGAGAAGCCGTCGATGCGGAGGCAGGCCTCCACATACGGGCCTATCAACCAAGCCCAGACGGTCCCGTTATGGTACGCCCGGTCGCGCTGCGCTTGATCCCCCGCAAGCCGCCCGCAATACCGCGAATCCATCGGCGACAGACTCCGCAACCCGTAAGGTGTGAGAAGATGATCGCGGACCTTCTCCAGCACGGCTTTCCGTGTTTGCGGGCTTAGTGGAGAATGAGGAAGACTGACCGCGAGGATCTGGTTGGGTCTGACGGCAGCGTCGGGACCGTCATCTCCCAGACAGTCGTACAGACAACCGTCGTGAGCATTCCAGAAAGCGTCTTCGAAGCTCCCCTCGATCTTGGATACGATTCCGGCGAGCCTGTCGGCTAGCGATTCGTCAGCCGCCCGCTCCCGCTCGAGCATCGTGCGGACTGCGGAATACCACAGCGCGCTTACCTCGACGGGGAAACCGTGACGCGGCGTCACCGGCACGCCGCCGACCTTGGCATCCATCCAGGTGACCTGTGTCGAAGCGTCGCCGCATCGCAGCAGACCGCGGTCGTCCGTGATAATGCCGAAGTCGGTTCCACCGATGAATGCATCAACGATCTTGCGACAAGGATCAGCCAGGCAATCGGGCCAGGCCTGGGCGTCACCGGATCGTCGCACATAAGCGTCGGCTGCATGGATAAACCACAGCGAGGCATCGACGCTGTTGTATGAACACTCGCCACCGTAGTCGTTGAACAGATTGGGGATCAGACCGTTGTGCTGCTTGCCGGCGAAGGTCGTGAGCACCTCCTTCGCTTCGTCGAACCTGCCTGTTGTTAAGAGCAGCCCTTCGAGGGAGATGAACGAATCCCGCCCCCAGTCGCCGAACCACGGATAACCAGCCAGGATGGTCGTTGAGCGCTTCTGCAAATCCGACCCGCGGCGCACGACGAACTGATCAGCCGCTCCCGCCAGTTGACATCGGATCGGATCGTCCCCATCCGCGCCCGGACGCACTTCGGGCGTCAGGCTCAGAGCATCCTCCGCAGTGGTCCGTGCCGCCGTGGGATTCTCGGGGAATCCAACGGCTGTCAACTCTATGACAATCCGCCCCGTACCCCGAGCAGTGAACTGGCCCGGACAATAGAGGTCTTCACCGCCGGACATACCCCGATCAAGCTCCACGCGGTATCTGAAGTCATGCCACCAAAGAGCCTCCAACTCGAAGGCAGCTTCGCAAAGCCCTTCACCTTCTCTTGAACCCATGAAAAGACATACCTCAGGTGAAAGCCGGTTTTGAATCCAAAGCCCGCCTCCGCTGCGCGCGATCACCCAGGGGTCCTCAGCCGCCTGGTGCTGCAAGGCGTGGAAATCGCGCATCGCAACCAGTGGCGAGAGCTTGACCAGAAGGTCGTCCGACTCGCCGGCGCTCACCACGTATCTGATCCGCACGACATCTGCGTCACGGGCGAGGGTAATCTCTTTGGTAAGCTCGACTGGCCCTTGCCTGTACACAAACCGCACACATGAATCCGCGGACAACGTGTCACAGGCGAAGTCCTCGATATGTTTGTACCCTTCCGGGTGAATCGCCCCGGGAAACTCGAACGATGAAAACTCAAACGCGCTGTCGCCGCACGTCACTTTCTCCAGCATGTTGGCAAGGAGCAGATGGCGTCCCAGAGGCGGAGCTTGAGGGGCGACGAGCAAGCCGTGGTAACGGCGAGTCGGACACCCGATGACCGTGCCCCCGGCGAAGGCGCCCCGCCGATTAGTCAAAAGCCACTCGCGACCGAGCTTCTCCTCGACAGAACCTTCCAAAGCCCTCTGCGCCAGGCAGTGGCATTCAATCGTACTCGTGTTCACAATCGACTCCTCAAACAGGCACTGAATCCACCCTCCTCATGCAAACACACGCCCACCATTGTGGCACCGTCTTGCAAGACGTTCCAGTGGAATAAGTGACAAAACCACTGATAGCGCTCCGTCAAACAAGCGACACCGAGCCACACACCGTTTCCGAGTGCACCGAAGCGCCCAAAACATGCGATGTTCGCGACCCGCCAATCGACGACCTACGGGGCATTAGTGCTTCCGAACACCTCGAAGGAAGACGGACATATCGCCAGAATCGATCCACCCGAATAGCCATCCGCTCCATTCGAGTTCTCCGTGCGGGTTGAGGCAGAACTGAACCTACTGCTGAACACCGACGGCACGCTCCGTCCGTCCATCTTTCAAGACCAGCAAGCCACAGAACTCGATACGCTTTTGGAGGCGACGATGAGATGTTCTTCCGTGAGAGGTACTGCTGCGGTGTCAGTGCCGGATACCCGGGCCCAACACTGTCGGGCACTCGCCATCTCGAACTACTTAAGCTCGCGACGTGATACACGTCAGGCAGAATTCGAGTCACATTGCCGTGGCCACCGAAGGCGATCCAAACAATCAGGCCAGGTTCTCTCAGCGCCCGGCACCTGTTCGTCTCGTGTCCGACACACTGCAATACCTCCCAGTCACCCTAGTTTTCCTCGTTCGCAGGGACGTGGCACACAGGGCAATAATGTTGAGCGATTCTCTGGAGTTTTCTTCGTCTGATGTCCGATAACCGAATCGCGCGGAATGAGTGGACGTAAGCAGTCAGGAGTGTCTTCTTGGGAGAATGTGGACATGGCGCGGAAATCCGACGTTTCGATGATGTGGAAGCTCTTTGCCGGACTATGTACAGCCACCTTGCTCGGCACCAGTTGCAGCACGGAGCAGATAGCTGCTGTAGCCAATGGCGTGGCAGCCATCGCCGGCGCCGAACAGGAGGATGACCCGAGTTTCAGTGATTGGCTCTCAGATGAAATAAAGGACTGGTAGCGGTATGTTCTGCCGATTTTCACGGACAGCCCCTCGTTCGAGGGATCGTATGGCTCGTGCGTAGGGTCTTGGGCACGATCAAGACGACCCGCACGGTTTCTGGAAAGGGGCTTTGGACACGCAACATCTAACTTCTCCTCGGAAGGCTGACCGGCGGCGTGAGCAAGGAGGCGAACGCCGCCCCAGCCTGACGGTGAGACACTTCCAGCAAATTCCCGACAATCGACCGCTCTATCGCTGGTTTGGCAGGCTAAGCTACCGTCCGAGGATCCGCACGGGCGTGAGTTCCGCTCACAGACAGTCGTTCAGAAACTCCTGGACCTGAGTAAGACGAAACGCTATGAAGACTGACAGGGTGGTGTCTCAAGCCAAGCAGCGGTATTGCACTACCTTGTAGGTTTTCCTCGACGTGTGTTGGAAGAGCGGCCGATAGAGCATACAGTAAGCGCTCTGGCGGCGTTGTTGCGTTCTTTCAGGCAGGCCTTCCGATGGAAAGGGTCCGATGCAGAAGTTCCTTGCGGGCGTCGTCTTGCTGGGATGGCTCCTTACCGGGTGCTATCACGATTCTTGGATACGCGAGCGACCACCGGTCATCCTGCCCGGCACGCAGTCGAACAAGGTGGTCTTGCCGATAGATGGCGGTCGACCGTCTCCGGACAGATCTACCGATCAGCCTCCTGTCGAGCCCTTGGTTGATTGGTGCCATCCCCGCGACGGGAGGATCAGCTCGCGGTGGACCTGGATCGTCATCCACCACAGCGCGACTGAGTCGGGAGGAGCTGCCTGTTTCGATCGGGCTCACCAGCGGAACGGATGGGATGAGCTCGGATACCATTTCGTCATCGGAAACGGGACGGATACGCCGGACGGTCAGATCGAGGTCGGAACCCGGTGGCACAAGCAGAAACACGGCGCTCACTGCAAAACACCCGGCAACTACTACAACAACCATGGAATCGGCATCTGCCTGGTGGGCAATTTCGAGAAAACCGCACCGACGCTGCTACAGCTAGAAGCCCTGGATGAATTGCTCCGGTTTCTCTGCAACGCGTGTGGAATCCCGCCTGAGAGGGTAACAACGCACAGTGAGGTCACCCACAAGACCCTGTGCCCCGGACGCAAGTTCGGGATCGAATCGGTCCGCCGCCGCCTCAAGGGCAACTGATCGCGAGGAGGATGTGGTTGCAGAAAAGCGGCCTGTAGAGAGCTTTTTCTGCGTCGGGGATTGTCTAATATCGGATGTTCTAAACCGCAGCCTGTTTCCCGCCGATCGGTACAATAACGTGCAAAGTGGGGGACCAGGCTGTGTTGCCTGGGAACATCACGAGCCGTAGACTTTTGTGCCGATAGACGATTCGGCGCGGTTCGGCGATCGCCCAAGCCGTTGCTTATAGGTCTGATGGAGGAACGGACGAATGACCAATCGCAAGCTCTCAACCCGGTTCCGGCGTTTCGCAGCCGTCCTTGTCGTCGGCGGATCGGTTTTTCAACTCGGCGGGTGTGACCCGGCGGTTCGCAGCACGATCCTGAGCGGTCTGGAGTCGACGACCACCAGTTTGACCAACACGCTGATCTCGGCGTTCTTCATCAGCCTGGAAGACGACGAAGCGTCGAGTACCAGCCTCACAACGACCTGATCCCACCGCAAAGGCCAAATGCGTGCGAGTCCGGGACCGTTGCGGGGGGCTGTACGCGCGCGTTTAGAGTGTTTTCGGTTTCTGTATAGCGGTCCACTTCCCGCACCGTTGAGGTGAAAAGTACCGCTCGACTGCTACACAAAACTAGAGATTGCTCTAGTGAAGGTGGAGTTTTGTTATCTTCGCAAGAGCGGCGGCACGTTTGCGCGCCTCCCTTTCCCCCTCGCGGTAGAGCTTTCGCAGAGCTTCGATCATCGTGTCTTTGCTGACACCCTGAAAAAACCGCAGCGCTTCCTCGTGCTCCGTCCTGCCCTCCTCTGGGGTTAGCGCGTGCCCGTGTCCCGGATGACGAAGCAGCGCCGCCATAGTACCGGCTAATCGGTCCGCCGACGCACTCGCTTCTCGCTCCCCGGTGTTGTCCCTGGCCGGTTGTAAGCCCATGAGGAAATCGCCACGAACTCTCGTGCAATCCGCCACGACAGTGACGAATCAGCTTGCTTCTATCGAAAGTCTACATCACGCTTATCGCATGGCCAAGTACATTACGACAACATGCGAAGGCATTAATTGCGCCAGTGCCACATTATGGCATCCCAGATTGCCCTACTTGCCGAATTGCATTCCCCATCTTGTACAGTTGATGTGATTACACAGAACAGTCCAGTGTCCCACGCTTGCCGTTCTTGCCGGTCAATCGCATTTCAACAAGCGATAAGCCTCGGCAGTGCCGACAGCTCAACAAGGGATGCCCCTCACAACCCAGATCAATCCCAAAACCGGGGCATCGCCGACCTTGAATCTATGGGGCGGGCTGCTGATCAGGACTGCAAGGCAGAGCCGCGACTATGAAAGAGCGGAGACAGCCGGATGGTGCTCCGGCAGGTGGCCGCTTCCTGACGGGCGCGGTTCGGATGAACCGCGAGAGCAGTTGTGACGGAGCACCAGGTAATTGCGACATCGGTCAATCTGAGCACTTGTCGTCGGAAGTGCCCGAGTCATCCGGGGGACGGAAGGCGGACTTTTCGAGGTTGCCGTCGGCACGCTCCTGTAGCTTCTGTACCTTGTGCTCTGCCTTTGCGAGGATGCTCCGGCACACCTTGACCAGGTTCATGCCTTGCTCGTATTTACCGATGGACTCCTCCAGACCTATCTCTCCCTGCTCGATCTGCTGGGCGATCTGCTCGAGCTGCCGCAAAGCCTCTTCAAAGCTTGGTTTCTTATTAGTCATTGTTCGTCGAAAAGCTCCAACTGGTTGAGATTGACCACCTCGGACTCGAACTCGCCGCAGGCGGTCTCGGTGATGATTCGTTGCCCGTCGGTAAGCGTGCCGGGCGTGCGAACGACCTTACGCTTCTTCTTCGTGCGGGTAATCGTGTAACCACGTCCCAACACGCTCTTGTAGCTAAGCGCCGAGAGCACTCCATGGTGAAGGCGAACGTCATGCTTCGCCCGCAGGAACCGGTTACGCATCGCGGAAGTCAGCACGGCGTCGAGATTGGCAACGCGCCCGGCGCTAAGCGGTAGGAGCTGCTGCGGTGAATTACGCTCGATGCGGCGCACCGCGCCTGCGACGTCTCGATCAGCCTTGCCAATCAATCGCTCCATCGAGCGATAGAGATGATATCGAGCGTCTCGCAGGCGGACAGCCGTTCGAAGAAGATAAGCGTGTGGGGCGATTCGCCGCAACACAGCCTCGAGATCGTCAACTCTCCTGCGGCGCCCATACACGAATCGTTCGAGATTACGTTGCATCCGCGTCGTGATCTCGTCCACGGATTCCTCACGGCGGTGAACCAGCCTCAACGGGTCACGGTACCACGCAGACTTGACCAGGCCATCAAGGCGCAGCGAGGCAAGCTCGATTCCTCCGTGAAAGGCCCGGGTGATCTGGGACTTGTGGCGGGCAAGATCGTCGAGCACGTCCGCGAGGACCGGGACAGCCAACTCCGCAGCCGCGGTCGGTGTGGCTGCCCGAACGTCGGCTACCAGGTCGGTGATCGAAACGTCCACCTCGTGCCCCACGGCGCTAATGATCGGAATCCTGCTCTTATGGACAGCCCGGGCGACGACCTCCTCGTTGAACGCCCAGAGGTCCTCGAGCGAACCGCCGCCTCGCCCGACGATCATCAGGTCAACGCCGCCCAGCTTTCTGTCACATGCGTTGACCTTGGCGATGGCGGAGGCGATTTCGCGGCTGGCGTCGAGCCCCTGAACCCTCACGGGAAATACCAGCACCTCGACGCAGGGATAACGCCTGTCGATCGTGCGCAGAACGTCCACCAGAGCCGCCCCGGTGGGGCTGGTCACCACGACGATTCGCGCCGGGTACGGGGGAAGCTGCCTCTTTACGCCCGGATCGAACAGGCCCTCCTTGTCCAGCCTCTCGCGAAGCTGACGAAAGGCCAATTCAAGGGCTCCGACGCCGCGAGGCTCGATCTTGCGGGTGTAAAGCTGATACCGGCCGGCACGCTCGAAGACTTCGATTCGCCCATCAGCGACGACTTCCAGACCGTCGGCCGGCGCAAACCTCAACTTGGTGGCTGCGCTGCGCCACATGACGCATGAAAGTTCGCTCGAGGCGTCCTTGAGCGTGAAGTACAAATGTCCGCTGGAGTGGCGTTTGAAGTTGCTTATCTCACCGACGACGTGGATGGCGGTCGGTAGTGCATCATCGATGGCCCGCTTCACCAGATTGGTGATCTGCGATACGGTCAGCATCCCATCCCGCCCGCCGGGTCGCTTGGATTCGGCTGTCTTGACTCTTGTGGGATCGAATGGTCTTCGGGCCATGACTTGACTCTATGACACCCGGCGGAAAAAGTCGAGATTTCCCGAAAATCCCGTCGTCCAAACTGCATAGCGTTTCGTCCTTTGGAGTGGATAGTGGGAATTATGTCCCAGCGTGAGGTCGCCGGGGCTGATCCGGAAACCTGCTGTGGAAACCACGAGGATACCATCATGAAACGCCTATGCGGAATGTTGCTTGCGGTTGCGGTCTTGCTTTCGGGCGGCTGTCTTCGCCGCACCGAGATCATTGTCGTATCTCCCGACGGGTCAGCCAAGTTGCTTGCCAAGTTCCATGGTGATCGTGACGACGCCGAGAATGGCGATCCGATGCCGTCGGAGCGTGGCGGCTGGGAGGTTTCCGACAAGGTGAAGAAATCAAAAGACGGCGAGGAGGAGTTCGAGCGGCGAGCTGTTCGTACGATCAAGCAGGGTGATCCCTTTCCGTCGACCTACGCATCTGGCAGTGATGAGTTCAGGGAGGCTGCCCTGGCGTTCCCGACGAGCGTGACAATCGAGCATCGCCGGGACGGCACCTATTACCACTTCAAGCGGGTGTATCGTGCAAGGAAGGCTGCTCGGATTCAGCACTTGAAGAAGCAGGTATTTGAGAACGACGAGATAGAAGCAATCACCGACAAGGAGCCAGGTGAGCTTACCGGAAACGAACGCAAGGAGCTTGCCAAGGCGTTTATCAAGCTCGAAGCCCACAAGACGAGGTACTTCATCGACGAGGCTGGTGAAGGTCTCGCGGGGGCGCTGCCGCAGGATGCGTGGCTGCCGATCCGCGGGAAGGTACAGAGGTTGTTCGATGCCGACGATCTGCTCGATCAAATCGTGGAAGTGATGAAGCAGGAAGATGCAGATGATGAAGCGGCTGCGGTCGAGAAACGCCTTCTTGCCGAAGTTGTGAAGGTTATCGAGAGCACTCTTGCGGATAAGATGGTGCCGGACGCTCAGGTGCAGCAGTTCACGCAGGCCTACAAGCTCGCCCGGGAGAAGTTCGAGATAACCGAGGATTTGTCCGATGAGTCGTGGCAAGTGTTCGTCGAGCTGCCAGGTACAATCGTCGCCCACAACTGTGACGATCTCGCTCTGGCTCCGCTTGGCGCCCACAACCTCGCCCTTCCCTCTGATTGCACTGTCACAGAGATGTCCATTAAGGTGGAAGTGACTGATAGTCAGGAGAAGAAGGACACGCCGGAACCTGGCGCAGGGAACGAGAGAGCGTTATCTGAGCGAATGGCGTGGGTAATCGCAAGCGAGAAGCTCTTTGAGGACATGGACGAGGGAAGCTACTCCGCCAGTGCGAATCGTTGCGGTTGGACCTTTGACGGCGATGCTCTGCAGGACCACGACATCATCCTGATGGCTACGTCCTTTGTGCCGTCGGATGCGGGCGAGTAGACTGAGATGAGGTCCGGTGCTCAAGCGCACTCGAAACTGCGAGTTGGCGATCAAGTCTGAAGGCAGAACCGTGACCGTGAGGGAGCGGAGTTGCGCCGGAGGATGTCCTGACGGGGGCCGCTTCCTGACGGGCGCGGTTCGGCTCAAACATCCGTAGTATAGGCGTGCAACTGTGATTGCAGACCGGGAAGCAAAGAGATGACCGCACAGCCGGACATCAACCAAGCCGTCCAGACCCAGGTCTACCGCTGGGCCTACCGCGTTCTGCGTGACCATCACGACGCGTTGGACGCCACTCAGGACGTGCTGATCAAGTGGCTTAAGTCCGGCGGAAGCAAGATCGAGAACCGCCACGCGTGGCTTCGCAGAACCACGATCAACCACTGCATCGACCATATCCGCAGGGAAAGGACGACCGACCAGACGTCCCCTGAGCCGTCGAGTCGCTCGACTCCGGCTGTTGAAGCAGGTCGAGAGGAGCTGCGTGATCTGGTGGTGGACGGGTTGTCGCGGCTGACTGACATGCAGCGAGCAACCGTGGCTGCAAAGGTGTTTGACCGTGAGACGTTCGCAGCGATCGCAGCTTCGATGGGTTTGTCGGTAAGCTCCGTTAAGACCCATTATGTCCGCGGGCTAAGCGCGCTACGCGATTCCCTCGGAGAATACATGTAAGAGAGGTTAAGGCCATGGACTGCAACGACATCGAAAACCTGCTGGCTGACTATCTGGGCCGAGAACTGGACGAGACGCAGCGCCGGTCTTTTGACGAACATCTCGTCTCGTGTGGGCGGTGCCAGGAACATGTGGCCCAGCTTGAAGAGACGGTCTCCGTGCTGCAACAACTGGACACGGTGTCTAAGGCCGACGCCGCCCGCCACACCGGCGGTCTGACGGTGGTGCGGCGCCGCCCGGCGATGTTGCGGATTGCGGCAGCTATGATGAAGGCGGCTGCCCTTGTCGCGTTCGGTGTCGGAGTCGGGTGGCAAGTGGGAACAGGGAGCGGATCGACTGAGGGGCTGCCCGCCACCGGCGATCGTGCTTTCGTGGCTGACGCCGGTTTCAATCCGAAGTGGATCGAGTTGGGGAGGCGTGTCGGCGGCGGCGGCTCATCATTCGCGCGGAATCTTGCGGTGGCTGCTGGTTCTCATCGGGACTGATCGACGGCGGGTTTTTACAGGGAAGAACTGCGATGGCATCTGATCGGAGATTGAGTCGGCGTGAGGTGTTGGGTATAGGCGCGGGTGTCGTGGGTGGAGCTTCGCTGGGTGTGCCCCTTGTCGATACGGTGCTGTATGCGGATGATTCTGCGCCCGCTGCCGACACCTTGCCCAGGAGTATTATCTTCGTAGTCGCGGACGGGATGAGTGTGGGAGTTCCTTCACTGGCTGAGCCCTTCTCCCGACTTGTGCGTGGTAGAGGAACGAACTACTACAAAATGCTCAAAGCCAAGCAATCACGTTCCGGTCTGGTCGAGACCCATTCTCTCAACTCGCTGGTGACTGATTCGGCGGCCGCTTCGACGGCATGGGCCTCGGGGTCGCGCGTCTTCAACGCCGTACTCAATGTGTTACCCGACGGAACTCGGATGACGCCGATCGCTCACTTGGCCCGTGATGCCGGATTCCGAATCGGGCTTGTAACGACAACGACGATAACCCATGCGACGCCAGCCGGTTTTGCGGCCGTTCAATCCAACCGTAACGCCCAAAGCGATATAGCGGGACAATACCTGAATGTCGTGGACGTAATGATGGGCGGCGGGCGGAATTACTTCGACGCCGCCACGCGAACCGACCGGTTGGATCTGACCACCCGGTATGTGAAGCAAGGATATGCTCTACTGGATCGCCGGGACCAGCTCAGTTTGCCGTCCATGTCGGACAAGGTCCTGGGGTTGTTCGACGCTGGCCACCTGCCATACTCGATCGATCGGAAGAACCAGCCTGAAATCGAACATCGTGTTCCGACGCTCGCCGAGATGACCCGATCAGCCCTGGATACCCTTGGCCGCGGTGGGAGTCGTTTCCTGTTGCAGGTTGAAGGTGGTCGCGTAGATCATGCTGCCCATCAGAACGACGCAGCCGCCATGCTCTGGGAGCAGCTTGATTTTGACGACGCCTTGGGCGTGGTTCTCGATCATGCGGAGGAACATCCTGATACGCTCGTCGTCGTCACGACCGACCACGGCACGTCCAATCCCGGTTTGTGCGGGATGGGATCGCTCTATTCTCAGAGCACACTTTGCCTCGAACGGATTGCTGCAGTCACCGCTTCGTTCTACACGATCGACCAGCGGCTGAAGAAGTTGGCGGAAGGCGACGGCGCGCCTTCTCGAGATGCGGTGGTCGAAGTGGTCCGCGGAGCGACGGGAATCGAACTGACCGCTACTGAATCCGGCGCTGTGCAAAGAGCCGCTGCCGGAAATCACTCGACCGTCTTGAACAGTCAGTACCGCAACTTCCAGGGCGTCTTGGGGCAGGTTCTGGCCAACCACAACGGTATTGGCTGGACCGGGGAGACCCACACCGCCGACTATGTGATGATCACCGCTTGCGGTCCGGGCAGCGAGCTGTTTCGCGGTCTGCTGCCAAACACGGATGTGTTCGACCACCTCACTAAGCTGATGGGCATCTCATACCGTAACCCGGCTATGAAATCCAAACAGGCTGAGAAGTACTATGCTGCCGTTACCCCCCGCGAGCTCGCCACCCACTGGACGTAGACGTCTTTCAAGTCTCCAATGAAGCGTGACGGAGCACTATGCCTGCTGTTGTGCCGGCGCACCTTGACAAGCAACCATCGAGAAAAAGCGATCGTATGGTGCGGTGCGAACGACGAGAACCGATTGGCGCAGAGCGGAAGGCCCATCGGTTCCGAAGGTCACCTCGATATTGTCGCCCGGCGAGGGCAAGTCCCGCGTGGGCGTGACGAAGGCCATACTGGACTCGGCAAGGTCGTTGACCCATCCCGCGTTGGTCTTGGTTGCGTTGTCGCCGACCCACGAGATGCGTTCGGTCGGTGCACTGCGTCTTATCTCGCCGCGTCGTTCGTCTTGACTGTCCGAGCCGCTCATTTGGTTTCCTCCTGCTCGAAGCACCGCTCGACAAGTAGGTCGATCTTGGCTGTGCCGACACAGATGCATGTGTCAGCGGCACCGTAGTACATCTTCACCTCGCCGGTTTGCTCTTCGAGGATCGCCCCGCATGAGAAGACGACGTTTCCGATGTCACCGACCCGTTCGTAGTATTCGCGCGGCGCGAGGATGGGTATAGCCGCCCGTCCCAAGACATGCGCGGGGTTCTCAAGGTCCAGCAGGACCACGCCGAGGCGGTAGATGGGTCCGGCTGCAGCCTCTTTCACGCCGTGGTAGATTTCGAGCCATCCCCGTTCCGTCTCGATGGGACGCGCTTAGGCTCCGATCCGCGAGCAGTCCCAGTGGTCGGGTCGCGTGGTCATCACCACCTCTGATCCGCCCCAGTTGATAAGATCGTCGGAGTAGGATATCCAGATGTTCCCGGATGTTCCGACGTTGGGTCGGTCGA
>Ga0180433_10004896_pt1 | contig 18534 bp, 21 predicted proteins | sample SS_ome_8_FD_132980 | JGI IMG/M metagenome (GOLD analysis project Ga0180433, IMG submission 132980) | Hypersaline lake sediment archaeal communities from the Salton Sea, California, USA - SS_1_D_1 metaG | ecosystem: Environmental > Aquatic > Non-marine Saline and Alkaline > Hypersaline >... | reverse complement strand
TCTTAACAGGAGGTTTCTTTTTTGGGCAGATAGATAATAATTTTTTTCTATGCTACCCTCAGGGGTGTAACCCGTTGATGTTTTGCTATATAACGTTCGGGCGCCTTATTGCAGTCCCTTCTCAGTCATGGTATCAGCCCAGAAGAGAGGATAGCATCCATGACCTGGCACGAGAACATAGAAGATTTTGGCGAGGAGCTTAAGCCGGGCAGAACGTTCCGGTTTGAATGCCATCCGGGACTGAGCTGCTTTGGCACGTGTTGCACCACGGACGTGGCCCTCACCCCCTATGACATTGCCCGCATACGGCGGCACCTGGGCATAGACACCCACGGGTTTCTATCCGCTTATTGCCTGAGCCGGGTGGATTCCCGCACGGGATTCCCTTATGTCCTTCTCAAGCGCAAAGAAGACGGCCCGTGTGTTTTCTCAGAAAGCCGGGGATGTGCTATCTACGAAGGCCGCCCAAGCTGTTGTAGGCATTATCCCCTGGCGCGGGTCATAGAAGATCTTGGCCAAAGTGGCAAACCATTGTCCAAATACCATCTGCAGCGCCGTGCCGCCTACTGTCAAGGCATGGACACAGGACCCGAGTGGACCATCGAGGCCTACTGCGAGGAAAACGGGCTTGGGCCTTATGAACGGGCAAACGATCTTTTCTTGCAGATTCCTTTTGTCTTTGAGACACTCCCCCTTGGCCTCAAGAAGGACAAAGACATGCAGACCATGATCTACCAGGCGGTCTTTGACTTTGACCGCTTTTTTGAAAAGTACGGCAGATTCGCTGGGTCCACGCCCCCTGAGGACGACTATGAGATGACAGCTGTCCTCACAGGCATTACCCTCAACCTCATTAGAAGGACCGCGGATCTCAAGACGAAAGAATAGCTGCCTGTTGCCCATGTTCTCCAACCAAAAAGAAAAAGACCTTTATGTTCAAGGGGTATGGGAAAAGGTGGAGGCAACGTACCTTGGCGTCTATCCCTTTCTCACGGATGAGGAGTTCCAGTATCTTTTTGGAGAAAAGATCCTCAAGGCCATGGCCATGCTGAGCTGTCCCCAGGAGGATTGCGGCGCGTGCGACATAGACATTGATTGCCCGTTTTATTCCAGAAAGCTGGACCGATGCGGCATCCACCCATACAAACCGGTCCATTGCCGCCTGTGGCACTGCTATGACTGCGGGCCTGAACCACTCGTCAAGCAGATCCGGGAACTGACAGGCATCTTTGCAGACCACATGGGGCCGGAGGGAGGGGCAAGAAAGATCAAGTCTGCCCTGGAACGAGGGGATCTATCCGCTAATGAGGCCGGAAAAAGGTTCTTAAAGCTCGTTGAACAATTCAGAAACGGTAAAGGTCCATCGACAGGCATATAACGTCTCTGCATTACACGGCAAAGCAAAAAGTTCCAGGTTCAAGACGCGCAAAGCCTCAGGAATGAGGCGTGCTTGTCAGTAAGTCGCAGCGACGAAGGGTGCGGCGCAACGCAGAAGTTGGAGTTTTTGCTTTTCCGTGAAGGTCAGAGCGAGGAAGTCATTGGCTAATCTGCTCCACCAGCTTCGGCAAGAGCTCTCCGGCCTTGCCTTGAAGGGAAACGTCAAAAAACCGCTCTGAGGCGTCTTTGAGCGGTTGACTTCCGCCACAAAAGCGCCGGCCCTTTTTGCCGCCAGGCCAAAGGAGGCGGCTGGTTGCACCGCCCCTGAGGTCCCCACGACCAGCATGGCCTGCGCCCTTTCAAGACAATGGTAAATCTCATAAAGGATCTCTTGATCCAGGGCTTCGCCAAACCATACGACAGCAGGGCGAAGGAGGCCGCCACAGGCCTCACACTTCGGGGGGATATGGATGGGGACGTCTCTGTTCTCGAAGCTTTTGTGGCATTTCGTGCATCGCACGCCCCACAGGGTGCCGTGCATCTCAATGGGATGCTCGCTGCCGGCGTCCTTGTGGAGTCCGTCCACGTTTTGCGTCACCAGGGTAAAGTCTTTTGTTCTTTTCTCCAGGTCAGCCAGGGCATAATGTGCGGCATTGGGCTTTAAGGGCTTTATCAGGCTCCGTCGCCAGTCATACCATTGCCATACCAGCACGGGGTCTTTCTCAAAGGCTTCTAACGTTGCAAGGTCTTCGGCCCTGAAGTTTTGCCACAGCCCATCGGCCCCCCGGAAGGTGGGGACCCCGCTTTCCTGAGATATCCCGGCACCCGTGAGGACAATGACACGCGTTGCCCCCTTGACCCTGTCTGCCACCTGCCGGATGCCTTCAGCGTCCATGCTGTTTTGATGTCATGCCCCTGTGATTCTTACCCGAGCCCTTACGATCCCTGATGTTGTTCCAGTATCTTATGGATCGCCATGGCACACTCCGCCTCATTTTCTTCCGGACAATCGATATCCAGGGTCTGGCTCTTCAGATCGATCTGTTTCACCTTGGCGTCAAACTTTGCCGCTTCCTGCCTAACAAGCCTTATGATTTTGTCGTCGTGCTTATCTAAAATGGGCATTTCTTTTTCCCCTTCATCCATGGGTCGAACATGCTCACGGCATGAGTAAAATCGACTTTTTGTAGGTTTATCCTAACCTAAACAAGCCAGAACCAAAAAAATTACCACGAAAGCACGAAGGCACGAAATTCGGGCCGTTTTTCTTTTTCGTATTTTCACTTTTTCGTGTTTTCGTGATTGGCCTTTAGATCTTCTGCCACAAACAACACAAACTTCATTGTTTAGGGACTACTTGCTCAGGTTCATGTGTTCAATCTTGATGCACTTGCTCATGACGACTTCGAGCCCGGCCTCCCGGGCCTTTTCGGCCGCCTGGTTGTGAGCAATGCCCAATTGCATCCAGACCACCTTGGCCCCGATCTCCACGGCCTTATCCACGATGGGCGGGATGGCTTCCGGCTTTCTGAATATGTCCACGATGTCCACGGCAAAGGGGATGGCTTCCAGGTTGGGATAGGATTTTTCTCCCAGGATTTCCTTTTGACCGGGATTGACCGGAACGATCCTGTACCCATGAGCTTGAAGATATTTGCCAACCTTGTGGCTGTCCCTTTCGGCTTTAGGGGAAAGACCCACGATGGCCACCGTCTTGTGTTTCTCAAGGATGGCTTTGACCTGTTCAGACGGGGGGTTGTATCCAGGCACCTCACATTGCATATCCGACATAGGTCTCTCCTGTTGCGTAATTGTCCGGATGATATTAGATAGAACCCCAGAGGTCAAGCGCCTGATCTTGAAAGCCTTGGGAGGAGATCATGGGACTTGTTTCTTTCATCGCAAAGCTGCGACAAATAAGGGCTCAACGACCAGCCATACCGGCTTCCTTTGGTGCAAACCAACTCGTCAGTACCATTTTGCAGCGAAGGAGCGTCAGGAAATTTCTCGAACATGATATCGAGGATGAGGAAATGGCGCTTATCCTGGAAGCCGGCAGGCTGGCACCTTCCACAGTGAATATGCAGACATGGTCTTTTGGTGTTTTTACAGAAAACACCTGGAGACAAACCTTTGGTCGTTCCATCCCCTATGGGGCAAAGCGAGCCATCATGGTCCTTGGCGACATAACCCGCATCAAGGAAGCTACGGACATCTTTCCGGATGTGCCCCTCGTTGAGTACACCGTCAGTGTGATCAATGCCTCTTTAGCAGCCATGAATATGACCATCATGGCAGAAGGTCTGGGCATCGGCAGTGTGATGTTGTCTGACACCGGCAAGACAGGCTTTTTTAGTGCCGCCTATCTGAAAAAAATCCTGGAGCTTCCCCCCGGGACCTACCCTCTCATGACCGTTGTCTTTGGCTATCCCGCGGACCGGAGTCTCCCCATGCCCCCGAAGTTCAAGACAGAGGACATCACATTTTCCGGCCCTTATGTGAAAACGCAAAGGGAGAAGATTGGAGCGTGGTTTTCCCTCATGGAGGCCGGATACAAGGCGAGCAACCCTTTTTCCTCCTTTAAGTCAAAGCTCAAGTACTACAGAGACAATCTGAATCGGGCTGAATGGGAACTCAAAGATATGGTCATGGGAGAAAAGGAGCAAATGGGGTCTACAGGGCCCGGAGGAACTCCGGCTTGAGAGGAATATCCCCTTGTAAGGCCCGATCGATGAGACTTAGCGTTGCCTCTTTGTCCCTCGGAAGTCTTGCCTTGATGGGAAGATAGTTCGAGGCATGGTTGGCATGAAACAGCCCTGAAGAAAGATCCGTATGGGCCATCATAATTTTAAGCTCTTTTAACATCTCCATGGGGCTGATGAGCTTGAAGCGCCCCTGGCTGTAGTCCCGCCCCAGAGGCGTATTGGGAAGCAGCATAAGGCTTAAGGCACCCACATAATCGGGGTCCATGGCACTCAGCGCTTGGCCCGTGGCCTTAGCGTGGACGTCAGAGCGTTCCGGGCCGGCCAAGCCGAGCAACACGGTCACAGAAAGCTTGATCCCGGCCTCTACGACCTTTTGCCCCATGGCCACCATGGTCTCCACATGAACCCCCTTTCGCACGACTTTGAGCGTCTCCGCATCACCGCTCTCAAGTCCCATGTAGACGATACCCAGCCCGCATTCACGCAACGCCTTCAACTCTTCCAGTGTCTTGGTTCGGATACTCTTGGCATTTCCGTATATGCCCACGCGGGTTACCCAGGGCAGACGCTGGCGAATGGTGTTTAAGAGCTTCAGAAGCCTGGCCTGAGGCAAGATAAGGGCATCGCCATCCGTTAGAAAGACCCGGCGCTGTCGCCTGCAATAGCGCGCCGCAAAGTCGATATCTTGTTCAACCAGGGACTCAGGCTTGATCCTGAAGCGCACGCCTTTGTAGGTGCCACAAAAAGTGCACTTATTGTGGGAACAACCTACGGTCACTTGCAGGATAATGCTGTTTGCCTCGCTGGGGGGCCGGATGATGATGCCTTGATAGTCCATTCAAGTTCTGCCTTGACACCTCCGCCACCTCCCTATACTTGGGAGATGGGGGCGGCGAATGTTGATCTCATATTATCACGATTCCAACGCCATCCAAAATTCAAAATGCTATGAAGGGAGGCCAGGACATGGTCGATGAGGATCTCGGTTTGAGGATCGTTAAAGACACCATGGGTGAGGTCAAGGTCCCCGTGGATGCCTATTATGGAGCCCAGACCCAGCGGGCGGTGGAAAACTTTCTAGTCAGTGGCATGAGATTTCCCCGTGTTTTTATCAGGGCCCTTGGACTCATCAAGAAATATGCCGCCCAGGTCAATGCAGACCTTGGTCTCTTGGATGCCGAGCTTGCCCGGGCCGTGACAGAGGCCTCCGATGAAGTGGTAGAGGGAAAGATGGACGAACAATTTGTCGTCGACATCTTTCAGACAGGTTCGGGCACCTCAACAAACATGAATGCCAACGAGGTCATCGCCACCAGAGCCAACGAAATCCTCATCGGTCATAAAGACGCCAATAATCCCGTCCACCCCAACGACCATGTGAACATGGGCCAATCGAGCAACGATGTGATCCCCACAGCCCTTCACGTAGCGGCTTTAACGGCCATCAATGAGGCACTCCTGCCAGCACTTAAAGTCCTTCATGCGTCCCTTCAAGAAAAAGCTGCGGCCTTTGAGGACATCGTCAAGATAGGACGTACCCATCTTCAAGATGCGGTCCCCATCCGCCTTGGCCAGGAATTCAGTGGCCATGCCCGGCAGATCGAGCTGGGCATAAAACGACTGGAAGGGGTTAAGGGCTCTCTGGCCGAACTGGCCCTCGGCGGCACTGCCGTCGGCACGGGCTTGAATACCCATCCGGCCTTTGCTTCTCAGGTGATTGAAGGGATTTCCAAGGAGACCGGCTCTCAGTTCCAGGAGGCCGAAAACCACTTTGAGGCCCAGGCCGCACAGGATGGGGCCGCACAAGCCAGCGGCACGCTCAGAACCGTCGCTGTCAGCCTGATGAAGATCGCAAACGACATTCGGTGGCTCTCGTCGGGCCCCCGGTGCGGCCTCGGGGAAATCAATATCCCAGCGCTCCAGCCTGGCTCATCCATCATGCCGGGCAAAGTCAACCCAGTCATTCCAGAGGCTGTCACACAAGTTGCGGCCCAAATCATCGGCAACGACACAGCTATTACCTTGGGGTGTCAGGCAGGCAATTTTGAGCTCAATGTCATGCTTCCTTTGATTGCTCACAATCTACTGCAGTCCATTGAGCTCCTTGGCGCAGCGGCAAGGATCTTTGCTGAAAAATGCGTCAACGGGATCTCGGCCAATGAAGCCAGGTGCAAGGCCTTGGTGGAAAACAGCCTCGCCATGTGCACCTCGCTTTCTCCAGTCATCGGATACGATGCGGCGGCCGCCATTGCCAAGGAGGCGTATGCAACCGGCAAAACGATCAAAGAGGTGGCCACGGGAAAAAAGATCCTCCCGGAGAAGAAACTGGAGGCATTGCTGGACCCGACTAAAATGACCTAGGATGTCCCTTATCGTTGGCCAATTGGCATGATGTATGCTAGATTATTCCTGGATTAGGATTCCGTAGATTTTTAGCGGGACAAACACGACGATCTGTCAGCGGGTTAACCTACGAAAAAGAACAAGGAGGAAACACGATGGGCCAGAGAAAAAAAAGAGCACTGATCTTTGCAATGATCGCGGTCCTGGTTCTCACCATGAGCGGATTCCAGGCCATGGCCGAGGATGAGATGCCGATTGAGAAGGCCAGTGGGGAGGCCATGGCGGCAGACCTGGTCCTGCTCAGACCCCTGGGCATTGCAGCAACAGCCCTCGGCACGGTTCTATTTGTAGCTTCACTTCCCTTCAGCGCAACGGGTGGAAACGCCAAAGGCGCCTTCAACAAGCTGGTGGGAGAGCCGGGAGGCTTCACCTTTGCTAGGCCTCTAGGAAGGGTGGAGTACTAAGAAAGCCTTCACGACAGCAGGGCCTTTTTCCCAACACCTTGCAAAGGCCTTGACTTCATTGGGCCGGGGCGGCGTGTAACGTGTGGAAGAAGGGGCGCCTTAAGACCGTCAATCCTTCTGCAATTCCTCCCTGGTCTTTTCAACAGATGCCACCACCTGGGTCATTATTTTGTTCAAATCTTCCATTTCAAGACCCAGTTTTTCTCTCGCGCCATCGTCCATTTCGTAAGACAAGGCATCGATGCCCGTTCCCAGGCCGCTCATCATGGCTATTCCGTCGGCCACATGAAGGATGCCCGAGAGGGTGTTGGCCTCTGTCCAGGACGGATGATGATGATACCTGATACCAATCGTCATGTCCTCAGGAACATTCCAAGCCTTGCATATCTCAAAAGCGATCTCCGCATGATCAAATCCCAAGAGTTCCTTCTCAGCAGCCAAAAAACTCTCCTGACCATCTCCCATAAACGCTTCGAAGGCCTCCTTTCTTTGAAGGATGTACTCATCAAGAACGAGTTTGCCTGCGTCATGGATGAGTCCTGCTGCAAAGGCATCGTCTGAAATCTCAGGGCTTTTTTTGTTCGCGATAAACCTGGCACCAAAGGCAACCGCAAGGGAATGATGCCACAGCTCTCCTGCCTCCAGCCCGTAACCTTTTAAGGTCTTGCTCATAAGCTTGGAACTTGACGCCATGTGAACAATCTCAGCCAAGGTCTTGTACCCGAGAACAACAGAGGCCTGCTGAATGGACGACACCTTGTTGCTGAGGCCGTAGTAGGCAGAGTTGGCCATCTTCAGAATCCGGGTGGCGATGGCCTGGTCCGTTACCAATACAATGGCGAGGTCTTTAAAGTTGGAACTCGGGTTTGCCAAAATCTTGCGAGCCTTCGTGACGGCCTGAGGCATGGGAGGCAAGTCGCCCACGGTTCTCAAGATTTTCCTCTTTAATGCTGCTCCAACGGTTGAATCTTTCCCGGCATCCTTGGATGAAACAGGGGGGGAAGAGGTGACGGGGTCCGCCTGCTTTGCCCGCAGGTCAAGCTCAACAACCTCCTTGCAGGATGGACATGGGAATTTGACCTTTTTCCCTAGAGGCAGTCGCTCATCAGGGATATCATACACCTTATGGCAATGTGTGCATTCTGCTCTCATCCTGGATTCCTCTTTTTGTCTTTCTTCGAGCAGACGCTCCCTTTATCCCTTGTCCAGCCCTACTCTCCCTTTCATCTTTGATCCGTTTTAGTATCTCGTCCATATCAAATCGCCATGACTTGCCGACCCTAAAACCCGGGAGTTCCCCTGTTGAGGCCAACTTGTAGATCGTTGACTCTGTAAGTCTCAGGTAGTTAGCGATCTCCTTTGCCGTCACAATGCTCGCCATGATTAGACTCCTTCTAGTTCATAACAACTGTCGGAACTGGTCACTGATGTGTGCTCCTCACAGCAAATGTTTCTTGATAAATCACCGATATATTACGGCAATCCCCGTGCCAAAGCCTTCAGCACCGTATAACTTTTTTCTAACTTCATGAAATGAATATATAAATGACCTGCATCAGGGAAAAAGCCAAAGACGGTAGGATGGTGCAAATCGTCAAAAAGTTGGCATTTTGTCGCCTATTTGAAAGCAAGTTTGTCAATTGAGGTTAAATCCGAAATACGGCCTCATCTCCATCCTTTCTCCCCTGCCATTAGCTCCCTTGTCCGACGAAAACAAAATACGAGGGGCCATCCACCTTGGCTTCTGGCAAGGGGGTGGAGCACGAAGGCAACCGTCTCGAAGGCCATTGATGCCTGCAATCTACGATACAGATACGTCGAAGGCCTGGGAGACCAGTCTAAGGACTAACGAAGGCACGAATACATGCCGATTCCTGAGAGATCATTCTGTTTGATGGGAAGGATCATAGGTGCGGGACCATCGACGTGATGCAGTCAAGGCCTCTTGCCAGGCTCTTCAGCACGAAGTCAGGACAGGGCCCAGGGCTTGGATCCCTTATGCCCCCAGTCCCTCGCTGCTTGTCAAGCGGCTTTCTGGGCCAACCTCTTGTATGATTCGGTGACGCTAAAGGGCTGGAGAATATGAACTTTCTTGCAGGCAGAAAGGCACACCTCCTCGCAGGAAGGCCCGTATTCGATACATTGCTTTTGGTCGATGGTGACAATGCCGTCCACTTCCGAAATGGCATTGGCCGGACATTTGCGAATACAGGCCTTGTCGTGGAGACAGCCAGCCTTGCATATCCTCATGGTTACCTTGGCGGTATCCTTCGTACTACAAGGGATATAGACCCGGGAGCTTTTGGGGACCAGGTGGATGAGCTTTTTTGGACAGGCCTTCACGCAAGCCCCGCAGGCCACACATTTTTCAGGATCAATGACCGGAAAGTCATTCACCATGGTGATAGCGTCGAACTGACAGGCAGCGGCGCATTCTCCAAATCCTACGCAACCATATTGGCAAGCCACAGGCCCGGCAAACGCCAATTCAGCACCTGAGCAAGTGCCATAGCCCACATAGTTGTATTTCTTGTTCACTTCTCCCGGGATCCTTGAACAGTGAACAACGGCAACCATGTCCTCCATAGCCTCGCTCGCCTTGCCCGTGATCTTTGCGACAGCATCGGCCACTGGTTTCTTACCAGGAAAACAAAGATTCGGCGCAACCTCTGGATTATGGACAACCTCTTCTGCGTATGCTTCGCACCCGGGGAAGCCGCAGCCTCCTCACTGGGCACCGGCCAAGGTGTGGAGGACTTCCTCCACCTTGGGATCAGGTTCAACATGAAACTTTTGGGCTGCCATGGCCAGTCCGATACCAAAGAAGAGGCCGATACATCCAAGGGTGGCCACACCGGCCAACGCCAGTTTGACTAATACTGGATCCATGGTTCTTTTTTCTCCTAATGCTGACGTTCTTTGGAGAAAAGATTCTCTAATAAATCGACAGTCCTGAAAAGCCTAAAAAAGCCAAAGCAAAAAGTCCGGCCGTCACAAAGGCGATGGGTAACCCTCTAAAGCTAGGCGGCACCTGGGCCAACTCCAACCTTTCCCGGACACAGGCCATCAAAAATAGTGCAATGAGGAAGCCCAAACCCGCCCCCAGGGCCAACGCGAAGCTCTCCCACCCAGAATATTCATTGTCTGCCAGGATCAAGGGAACGGCGATGGCGATACAATTGGCGATCACCAAAACGAGGTAAACGCCGAAGGCCTTGAACAGCATGGGATTGACCTTACGGAGAATGGTATCCACGCCCTGGACGGAAAGAGATACCAAGCCGATGAAAACCACGACGTTGAGAAAGGTTAACTGATACGGTTTGAGCACAAACTGGTAGAGTCCCCAAGCCATCACTGCCGCAAAAACCATGACGATGGTAAAGACCACGCCCATACCAACAGCCGTTCCTCGCTTCTGAGAGGTTCCGAAGAACACACAAAGCCCCAAATACTTGGTGAACACAAAATTGTTAATGAGGGCAGCGCCAATGAAAATGGTCATGAGCACGCCAATGTAAAGTTTCTTGACGGTCAACACTGCCGCACCCAGATCCCGACCTTCGGACAAGATATTTGTCGCAGAGACAATATGCGCTTCTCCTGTATTCACCGGATCCGCAAAAATCAACGTCACTTGTGTCTTATCCGGACTCAGGATCGTTTCCTTAATCGTCAATACGATGTCCGGATCAGGTTCTTCATAGGCGGAAAAATTCCCCACATTCGATGCCCAGCTCTCGTCAACAGGACCGGCAAACACAAGCACCATCTTATCCGTATCCTTAAACGCTGTCTTCTTGACGAATTTATGCCCGGTCTCGCAACCCACAAGGAGCACTGAGACAAGGAGCAATCCTACCAGCCACGCATACTGTCGAAGTCTTTTCATAGCCCTTTAAACCCCTTTTTTGCGATTGTACGCCACCTCTATCCAGTTGAAGAAAGCCATCATCAGGCCCACCACAAAGAATCCTGCAGAGGGGAGTACAAAGAACAGGAGAGGCTTGAATCCGAGGACGTCATACCCCAGAAGCATACCCGATCCCAAGAGCTCCCGCACGGCACCAAGAACGATCATGGCGAACATGAAGCCGAGCCCCATGCCAAGAGCATCCCAGAAGGCCTTTCCGAGAGGCTCCTTGCAGGCGAACATCTCCAAACGCATGGTAATGATGGCAAAGGCCACGATCAACCGCACAAACATGCCCATAGCCTTATAAGCCGCCGGCACATAGGCGGCGAGCACCAGGTCGATGACTGTGACCCATGTGGCAATGGTCAGCGTGTAGGTGGGAATCCGGATTTTGGGATGGATGTAATTGCGAATCAGTGAGATGGTACAGCTGGAAAAGACCTGCACGAAGAGAACGGCTGTTCCCAGGAGGATACCGTTCATCACACTGGTGCTGATCCCCACCGCCGGACACATGGAAAGTGCCAGTTTAAAGATGGGGTTCTCCTTCAGGATACCATCCATAAAAAGCTGGGTATTGGATTTCGTGGTGGTAGACAATGTCCTTATCCCTTAATCTAGATGTTCTCGGTTCCTAATGCACCCATTTGGATAGAGGCCTTCACAGGTCATGACCGATGCCTAGAAAGCAGCGTGGATGTCTTGTTCCTGAAGCACGCCGTCCAGCTTGCCAATTCGGTAAGCAAACTTCTTGGCAATGTTTTTGACCCCGTCTGTAACGGCCTTACTGGAAATCGTTGCGGCGGTAATGGCATGGATGTCCGAATCCTTGTATTGCTTCCGGATCTCGGAAATCTGTTTTTCCGTAAACATCCCCTCTACCCATTTGCTCTTCTCAAGATACTTCTTGTACTCCTGAGGCATGGGCTTCTTGACCACCTCTAGACCCTTTAGGGTCTCAAAAGATTTTCCCTTAAACTGGTTTTTAAAATACTCCTGTTCGATCTCAGCACCCAAGCCTGCATCCTCTTCATGTTCCATGATCTCCAAACCAAGGAGTTCGAATTGGGGATCCAGAGCCACAAGCACGTGAATAAAGGTTCTGAATCCTGGAAATTTGCCCGGCAAGACGTAGCCAAGTCGTTGGCCCCCGGCTGTGGCGATGGCTGAGGCATCGGCATACGTAAAGAATTGGTTCGGCGGCAATACCTTTTCGAGGGCTGAAGCCCGATCGTGGGCTTCTTCGGCCTGCCCTTCGGAAATAGGCACCTCCAACTTCTCTACGAATTTTCCCTCCAGATCAACCATGACCATCTCGTAGACTTCTTTGCCAGCCTTCTCCACCGGAACCATGTAACCCAGAAACTTCTTGTCCCCGTCCTCCACGATATACCGATACACATTGTGAAAAGCCAGATCCGAAGGGACAGGATGGTCCTCGCCAAAACTAAGGAGATCCATCATGGCGTTCTGGACACTCATATGATGGTTGTGTTTCTTTGCCTTGGCGGTCACCGTAAAGGTCAGCCCCATGGCTGAGGCCGCTATCACACAGGAGAGGGTCAAGGCAAACGTGATCTTCACCATCTCTTTCATGGTCTAGACACCTTCTTCGGTTTGAGGGGCGAAACGTTTTGGCTTGAACCATCGGTCAATAGCCGGCGTCATGGCGTTCATGAGCAAGATAGCGTAGCACACCCCTTCTGGATAACCACCCTTCAACCGGATGAGTACCGTCAGTGCGCCGATTCCGACGCCATAGAACAATTGCCCGGTCTTCTGTGTGGGAGACGTGACATAGTCCGTGGCCATGTAGATGCCGCCAAGCATTACCCCTCCTGACAATATGGCCAATAAAGGATTACCGGTAAAAAGCGTTTCTCCACCAAAAACCCAGGTAAAGAAACCGACAGAGGCAATCACCGACACCGGGATATGCCACGTGATATATTTCTTATAAAGGAGATAGGCCCCGCCAATAATCAAAAGGAAGGCCGACGTCTCTGCGATACAACCAGGCCGCCAGCCAAGAAAGAAATCCTTATAGATGACGGATAACGACCCGAACCTTGCGATGACCTCCCCCATACCATAATGCTTCAGCACATAGAGCGGGGTGGCCGCAGACACAGCGTCTACACCCGATCCCATGTACTTGAAGACCGATGCGTCCCGGATGGGCGAGAGCCAAGCCGAGGTCATGGCCACCGGATAGGTGGTGACCAGAAAGGCACGACCGATCAGCGCCGGGTTGAAGGCGTTGAACCCCAGGCCCCCCATGAGGACTTTTGTGATGAAGATGGCCACCACCGCCCCAAGAATCGGCATCCAGTAAGGCACGCCGGGGGGAATGACGTAGGCTAAGAGCATGCCCGTAATGACGGCGCTGCCGTCTTTGATCGTGTCGGTCGGGCGTCCCAAGGCCCTGTTAGACACATACTCCGTCCCCATGCAGCTCAATACACTGACCATCGTGATGATCAGTGTTTGAAAACCGAAGATGAAGACGGATAGAATAAGGGGTGGCAACAGGGTGGCCACTACGGTCCACATGATCTTGGACACCGTGTCGGTGCTCTTGAAGTGAGGCGAAACCGATACAAACAACTTTGGCGCAATGGCCTCTTCCGCCGCTTCTAAAGTGGTCGCTTCTACTGGTGGCACGCTCATGCTGCTCCTCGTTAGTTCCCTGCTTTTATCACTGTCTTCTGGATTCGCTGAGGGCGTTCTTTGCAAGAGTCATAAACTGGACCAAAGGTCTTTTCGCCGGGCACACATAGGCGCAGCAACCGCACAGAAAACAATCATCTACACCAAACTCTTCGGTATCAGCGCCACGGCCTGCCTCCACGTAGATACTTACATTGTTTGGCTCAAGGCCCATAGGACAGGCGCTCACACAGAACCCACATCGAATACATGGTAAATGGGACTGCGTATTGATGTCGTCGTGTGTGAGAAAAAGCACTCCGGATGTGGTCTTGGTAATAGGAATGTCGAGCGTAGAAACTGCAAAGCCCATCATGGGCCCCCCAATAACCACCTTGGCCAAGTCAGGGGTCGTTCCACCCAAATGGTCCACCATGTCGGCAACACTGGTTCCCACCTTGACCATGAGATTGGCAGGTCGCTTAATTCCGTTGCCCGTAACGGTGATGATTCTTTCATAAAGGGGCTTGCCGAGAGCCACGGCATCATAGATTGCCTTGGTGGTATACACATTTTGGACGATGATGCCGATGGCCGACGATCGCACACCCGCCGGCCGTGTTCGGCCGGTTATGGCCTGCATGAGCTGGTCTGCAGACCCCTGAGGATACTGAACCTTAAGAGGTTTAACCACAATCTTGTAACCATTCTTAGACCGATCCTCACGGATGACCTTATTCAAAATCTCTATGGCATCCGGCTTATTGTTCTCAATGGCGATGGCACAATAGCTGATGCCTAGGATCTTCAATATGATCTTGGCCCCTTCAACAACCTCTCCGGCATGCTCCACCATGAGACGGTGGTCACTGGTCAGGCAGGGTTCACACTCGGCCCCATTTAAAATGAGAGTGTCCAGCTTGACACCGGGCCGAATCGTTAGTTTCACCCCTGCAGGGAAGCCTGCGCCGCCCATGCCTACGACGCCCCCAGCCTTGATCCTGGTAAGGAGTTCTTCTTTGGAAAACCGCGTCCAATCCACTGCAGAATATGACCTGAGTTGTGCATCGGAGTCCGCCGAGATCACCAAGGCAGAAGCATTGCCCACGATTGGATGGAGCGCATTCTGAACACCTTTCACCGTGCCAGTGACACTGGCATGGAGGTTAGCACCCAAGCCCCTTTTCACCGATGCAACCAAATCCCCTTCAGTCACCTTAGCCTTTTTCTTCACCAGGGCCTGACACGGTGCCCCAACATGTTGTTGCAAGAACAGGCGAACCTGTGAAGGGGGAGGCATCACCTCCACGGCGAGTTTTTCGGTCAGTTCCTTGCTTTCTCTTGGGTGGATTCCCCCCATAGGGAAGGTGGCCAATGTCTCAACACTCATGGGCACGCCTATGTGTCATCAGTAATCACCTGTCTTCTTGGAGCCCTGGAAAGAATGCAATTGGATTCGGCTTTCGAACAGGAGGGGAGGATAGAGAACGGACCATTGTGCGCGGACTTGTCCACGCTGGTCAACCTTCCCCGTGTCCAGGATGGGTCGCAATGAGGCACAAAGGCCCCGTTTGTCCGGGTCCTGATGATACGCCTTATCACCGGCTGTTCATCGGCTGACAGCCGTCGATAGATCGTCGCGCCGATAACCAGTCCCACTGACAAGCCGAGCCCGGCCGAGACCACCATGGCCGTCACACAAGAAGCGACTCCGTCAAAAAGAATCCCACCAGCCACGAGGCCTGATAATCCTCCTATCACGGGCATGCCCAGAAGCGCAACCGCATTCTTCATCAGCACACCGGCTCTTCGACTCACGACAACCCAGTCGCCCACATCGGCTCCAACCCAGTTCAACGCCTCGGTCCTCACAGTAGAGCCATTGGTGGCACAGTGACAGACTTTTTCGGTCAACTCCGGGGCGCCCGGAATTCCCGCCTTGCCCGGTCTAATCACGACCTCGGCTTTACTGTCTGCCATGAGGCGTGCCACAACACCCTCATAAACGGGCATGGACTTCTCCTATATCTCATCAACTATATCCCGATCAATTGTCGTGCCTACACGGGACATGCCTTTGTCGGATGGCGAGGTGAATTCTGCCTTCCATCTTGCGACTCAAAATTGTGCCAGCCTCAACCCACTACACTGACAGCGATCTCATCTGAAGACTACAGAGCGTCGGCGCAGTGTCATGGTTCAGGTTTCTTGCAAAGTACTTAACCGACTTCAGGCTCCCTTAGCATTATCCAAGGCCAGGAAAAGCCTGTTTACCATGAGTCTGCTCATTGAGGCGGAACCGCTGAAACAAACTACAAATCATGACTTTCCTTCAAGACTCTTATCAATGTGGCGGCGAAGATGTCAAGGCCAAGGTATGCACCTCAAAACAGCCCAAAAATGCCTATTCCGTGATGGATGTTTTGTCGAATGAGCCGCAGTCTGGTTGTGAGTCCTTTGTCTATTTTCATGGCAGGCCTAGGTTCGGAAACCCTAAAGAGTGACCCGGTATCAGTCGCCGGGGAAGCTGAGAGTTTTCTTTATTACGAAGAATCTTGCATGCCATGCCCACAGCGTTTTAGCGTGGATATCGATCACGGGAAATGATATAGTTTTGAAGTTGCCACATTATCCTCGACAATACCGTTTGATCCCTGGCGGGTTGTCTCCTTTTGATACGCTTTTTAAAACCAGGGGAACGCCAGCCTGCTCGGAGGGGGTGAGCATCGATCATGAAGATGGACGTTAGAATCATCAGGGATATGTGTACCGATCCCTACCTCTGCATCAAATGCAAGAAACAACTATGCGGCCTAGTTGATCGCGGTAACGACTACGAATGTATTATTGAAAAGCACTATGCAACACCCGAGGGCATTTTCTGCGAAGCTTGTTACGTTGCGGAAGAGAAGAGAGGCACTACTGAGCCATATGGGGAAAAGATATTGTTGGCCGTTGATGGATCTGATTGGTCCTTGGAAGCGGTACGCCATGTAGCCAAGGTCGCAGCCCGAGAAAGGGCCTTCGTGGTCCTATTCCACGTGAAGAAGCAGGAAGATCTATCCCACAAAGACATGGGGACACATGCCTTGTTTTGTGAACAGACTGCTGACATAGCGGCGTTGGAAGGAACGCAGAAACGTGCCATGGAAGGATTCATGAAGCACGCACGTCAAATCCTCCTTGATGCAGGTTTTCCTGAAGAGGCCATAAAGGTCGAGATTCGTAAAAAACGGGCCGGCGTTGTTAAGGATATTGTAAAGGAGTCCAAGGAAGGTTACACGACCATTGTCGTTGGGCGAAAAGGCCTTAGCAAACTGAAAGACGCGGTTTTTGGTAATGTGACAGCCCGGCTTCTTGAAAAGACGGCGGACGTTCCTGTTTGGGTCATTTGATCAATGCGGTTTTTAGACGCAGATGGCATCAATGCGATGATACGCATCTGGTTTGGAGATCCACGGCACCGAGGTTCTGGGATCGCCTTGGCTCTTGCGGTTCAAGAAGATGGTTTTTCTGAAGCGTCCAAGAACTTGAACCGATTAAGCGAAAATCGTTCAGATTTTTTTCAGATGGGGCGGTGATGACGTAGAGGCCCCTATTTTTTCTGGGAAGATAAATCGCCTACCCATGTTGTCTCTGTGGGAAGCTTCCCATCGCTTGTTGATTTATCCTCTCTCCCCTAATGAAACTACGATCCTGTCCAATACGATATCATGGTATATTCAGTCTCAGGGGTTTGCACGACCCGTTGCCTGACCAATCGATGAAGTCAAGGAAAATCCAAAGAAATTCCAAGAAAAAAGATGGGAGGCGGTCAATATGATTAAGGAACATTACAATGCCGATTCAACCGTCACGTTGGAGTATTGTTGTGATTTCTGTGATTACAGCACGCTAGACAACAGGGACTCCAGGGGGATCAGGCCCATTATGGAATGTCGTGCTTGTGGAAGGCACGTGTGCAGTGGGCACAGGAGGTTCTATAGAGAGACTTGGCTTGATTCACATCGCGGCATGTATTGTTTAGTGTGTTGGGAGATCGGCAAGAAATACAGAGACCAGATGATAAGTGCCCAGCATATAGCATGGGAAAAGGAAAATGATTTGAGGCTTGAATGGCACCGCGAGAGCAGGGAGGAAAAAAGACGCCAGCAGGCCGGGCGCTATAGGCCAAGACTAGGCAAAATTTTGGTTGCTGAAGGATGTATAGAACAAGAGCAACTCGAAGCGGCGTTGTCAGAGCAGATGCTCACCCTGGGTCAAGTCTTGGTTCAAGCAGGCCGTATCACTTTTCAAGAGTTGCAGGAGGGCCTGGATTATCAAAAAAAGGTTTTCAAGCAGTTGGGCGAGATACTCAAGGAGTTAGGACACTCAACCCCCGAAGATATTGATTGGGCCCTGAACAGAATGAAGAGAAAGCTGGGGGAGATCCTCAGGGACAAGCAAGTCCTCTCAGATCAGGACCTGCATCGTGCACTGTCTGAGCAGCAGCGGAGACCGAGTGGATCATGAGGCCCGCCGGTCTGGACATCTCAGGGCACAGAAAAGGTCTTAGCGCCCAGAAGGCGCCACGCTTGCGAGGCAAGATGGCGGCCTTGCAAGAGGCAGGATGCATTGAAGAACCACGGTCGGCGCCACCCCGGCACAAGGATAGGCACTGGTCATGACACTTGATGAAGTTACCAAAAAGAACCTCAAAATCGGAATCGTCGGCGGGGGAAATAGGTGCAAGACCATCCTTGACATGTTTGATCGAGAACGCCCCCCCAAGGGGAATGCCTCGGTGATCATTGTCGCCGGTGAAGACCCGGAGGCGCCGGGCTATCAATATGCCCGTCAGCTGGGCATTGAAACCACGACCGACCTCGAAGTCCTGGCCGACCGAAAAGACCTCAATTTCATACTCGATCTGAGTGGGCAAAGGGATGACTTGATCGATATATTGTTACGCAAGGGATCCCGGGTGACGGTCCTTGACGCCATGGCCTCCAATCTCCTTTACGACCTTTTGAATATCCAAAAAGAACTGATCAACACCAGGCGATTCCTAAACACGGTACTGGACAGTATCCAGGAGGGT
>Ga0180433_10004895_pt1 | contig 18536 bp, 25 predicted proteins | sample SS_ome_8_FD_132980 | JGI IMG/M metagenome (GOLD analysis project Ga0180433, IMG submission 132980) | Hypersaline lake sediment archaeal communities from the Salton Sea, California, USA - SS_1_D_1 metaG | ecosystem: Environmental > Aquatic > Non-marine Saline and Alkaline > Hypersaline >... | reverse complement strand
GCTTAGCCTCGACATAGACACCGAACACCGCAACGTCACCAAGCAGGATCTCGTGGCTCTGGTGGAACGAATGATTCGCATCAACAACGGCATCGAGGACGCCGATGATATCGATCACTTGGGCAACCGTCGCGTCAAGACCGTGGGCGAACTGATTCAGAACAAGTTGCGGATCGGTCTCCGTCGTATGGAGCGGCTGGTGGTGGAGCGTATGTCGATCCGCGAGTCGGAATCGTTGACCCCGGTCAATTTGATAAACATCCGCCCGGTGGTTGCCATCGTCCGCCAGTTCTTCGGATCCAGCCAACTTTCGCAGTTCATGGAACAGACCAACCCGTTGGCTGAACTGACACACAAGCGCACGCTTTCAGCGCTAGGGCCGGGTGGGCTGCGGCGTGAACGGGCTGGCTTCGATGTGCGCGACGTACACTACAGCCACTATGGTCGGATCTGCCCTATCGAGACGCCAGAGGGGCCCAATATCGGGTTGATTGGTCGTCTGGCAACCCACGCACGTGTCAATTCCCTGGGTTTCATCGAAACTCCCTATCGTAGGGTCGTCCACGCTGCGGAGCCTACCGTCGAAGGGCTGGTCGATCAGGTGTTGAGGGAGGATATTGTTGACCCTGAGAGCGGTGAGGTCTCGGCCGAGGCGGGGACCGAAGTAACGCCGGAGTTGGCTGAGCGGATCGCTGCCCTGGACCTTATGGAGGAAGTCCCCATTGTGCCGACGGTAACCGATGAACTGGTGTACCTCTCGGCCGATAAGGAAGATCTGTATACGGTCGCGCAGGCCAACGCTGAGTTGGATGATAAGGGGCACTTCGTGCGGTCACGTATCTCAGCCCGTCGTGCGGATAGGTTCCTATGGGTGCCACCGGAGAGGATTGACTACATCGACGTTGCGCCCTGCCAGATCGTGGGCGTTTCCGCCTCGCTGATTCCTTTCCTGGAGCACGACGATGCCAACCGTGCGCTGATGGGTTCCAATATGCAGCGCCAGACAGTGCCGTTGATTCGGCCCGAAGCGCCGCTTGTTGGCACCGGGATGGAGTGGCGGGCAGCTCTCGATTCTGGACAGGTTGTGTTGGCGAAAGAAGATGGAGAGGTCATCAGTGTTGCAGGAGACAAAGTCGTGGTGCGCCATTCCGACGGATTGCGCACGTACGATCTTCTCAAGTATCAGCGCTCGAACCAGAGCACGTGCGTCGATCAACGGCCTGTTGTGTATAAAGGGCAGCGTGTGCAAGAAGGTCAGGTGCTGGCGGATAGTTCCTCGACCGAGGATGGCGAGCTGGCGCTTGGCCACAACGTGCTGTGTGCGTTCATGTCTTGGGAAGGTGGGAATTTTGAGGATGCTATTCTGATCAGTGAGCGCCTGGTACGTAATGATCGGTTCACGTCCGTCCACATCGAAAAGCATGAGGTGGAGGCCCGTGACACCAAGCTAGGCCCGGAGGAAATCACGCGTGATATCCCAAACGTAGGCGAAGACGCGTTGAAGGATTTGGATGAGGACGGGATCATACGCGTTGGGGCAGAGATCGGGCCGCTTGACATACTGGTGGGTAAGATCACACCCAAGGGCGAGAAGGAACTAAGCCCTGAGGAGAAACTGCTGCGTGCCATCTTCGGCGAGAAGGCTCGCGAAGTGAAGGATTCCAGTCTGCGTCTGCCCCATGGTGAGCGGGGCAAAGTGGTGGATGTCAAGGTCTTTGACCGTGAAGAGCATCGCGACCTCAAGGTGGGTGTGGAGACGATGGTGCGCGTCAGCGTCGCTCAGCTACGTAAGGTCAAAGAGGGTGACAAGATGGCGGGCCGCCACGGGAACAAGGGCGTTATCTCCAAGGTGGTCCCTGTCGAGGATATGCCATTCCTTGCCGATGGTACGCCGGTTGACGTGATATTAAATCCGTTGGGCGTGCCAGGCCGGATGAATATCGGTCAGATCCTGGAGACTCACCTCGGTTGGGCCGTTGAGCGCCTTGGTTTTCGAGCAGTTACGCCGGTGTTTGATGGGGCGGACGAGTCCCAGGTTGAGGCGGAGCTGGCGCGAGCCTGGCTCGTCGATCGCGCCTGGGATGAGATTACTGAGCGGGCGTGGGCCTGGCTGAAGGGGCAGGACTATCCCTTGGATACGTTGAGGGATGACGAGGAGGCGCGGCGGCTGTATATCGTGGCGTGGTTGGTCGGGCGGGGTTACGATGTGGACCGACTGATCACGGAGCACATTTATTCCCGGCGGACCGTACTGCGCGAGTGGCTGCTCGAGCGCGGGTATGAGCCGGACGAGCTGCTCTCCTTTGAAGATGATACGCGCACGGTGGTGGAGCGGGCTACAGTGGACCAGCGGGCGAGGATCGCTTGCCTGCGTATCTGGTTGGAGGACCGGGGTCACGATGTGGCCGATCTGGATGAAAAGGCTGTAGAGGCATTGGCCATGCGGGTGAGTGTGGAAACCTCTGAGCCGCTGCCTATTCTGGGTAAGGTGATTCTCTATGACGGTAAGTCGGGTGAGCCGTTTGATCAACCGGTGACGACCGGCGTGATCTATATTGCGAAGCTGGCTCACTTGGTCGAGGATAAGGTACACGCGCGTTCCACGGGACCATACAGTTTGGTGACGCAGCAGCCACTGGGCGGGAAAGCTCAGTTTGGTGGTCAGCGGTTCGGCGAGATGGAGGTGTGGGCACTGGAGGCCTACGGCGCCGCGCACGCGCTCCAGGAGATGCTCACGATCAAATCGGACGATGTCCAAGGTCGCGTCAAGACGTACGAGGCCATCGTCAAGGGGGAGCCTGTCCAGGAGCCGGGGGTCCCAGCTTCTTTTAAGGTGTTGGTGAAGGAACTACAAAGCCTGGGGCTGGCGGTTGAGGCGATCACCCAGGATGGTGAAGTGCTCAACTTTGGCAGGGATGAAGATAAGACCAAGGTCCCTATGTTGGGTATGGGGCTGCTGAGCCTGGGGCAGCGGAGGCGTTAGGGCTAAGCCTCTCAGCGGTTCGTCAGTGGCTGATTCCTTGCTCAGACCCGAGATGCGTGCCTGTAGCGCATTTGACTTTTAAAAATTCCGTGGTAGAATGAGTACTCGTTGGATGGGTAGCAGCTACAAGCCCCTGCTGCCTGGTTGACAAATTGAAAGCAGTTGTTGATGTTTCACAGAAGGCCATCGGTACGGGTGGATGGCCTTCTTCAATGATTTTGTTGGGAGGTATACGTGCCCACGATCAATCAGTTGGTTCGTAAAGGAAGGAAAACTAAGCAGAGCAAGTCGAAGGCACCTGCACTGCATTACACGTTCAATTCCTTCAAGCAGCGACGGGCCCGGCGCAGTAAGGGTGCACCTCAGAAGCGTGGTGTGTGCACGAACGTGCGCACAATGACACCGAAAAAGCCTAATTCCGCACTGCGGAAGATCGCTCGTGTGCGGCTGACAAATGGCATTGAGATAACTGCTTACATCCCGGGCGAGGGGCACGTGTTGCAGGAGCACTCGGTTGTGCTTGTGCGCGGGGGACGTGTTAAGGACCTGCCCGGCGTGCGCTATCATGTTGTCCGTGGCACGCTCGATGCAACCGGTGTCGAAGGTCGTGCGCAACAGCGTTCTAAGTATGGGAGCAAGCGTCCCAAGTAGAGTCTGGAGTAAGGTGAGCTATGCCCCGACGATATCGTCCACCTAAGCGAGAAGTTGAGCCTGACGTCCGCTATAACAGCGTGATGGTCAATCGGTTCATCAATAGCATTATGCAGGATGGGAAGAAGAGCGTCGCAGCACAGATTATGTACGATGCACTGGACACAATCCAGGATCGGGTGAAGCAGCCTCCGCTGGAAGTGCTGGAAGAGGCGGTGGGGAACGTATCGCCGGTGCTGGAGGTCAAGCCCCGTCGCGTGGGAGGCTCCACGTACCAGATCCCGATCGAGGTGCCTCCGAGCCGTCGGAACAGCCTGGCGATGCGCTGGCTCTTGGCTGCTGCGAATAGCCGCCCCGGTAGATCAATGGCCGAAAAACTGGCCAACGAGTTGATGGATGCGGCGCGGGGGAGTGGGGCGGCTGTTAAGAAGAAGGAAGATACCCATAGGATGGCTCAGGCTAACCGTGCCTTTGCCCACTACCGCTGGTGAGGATTTCGGATTGATGGATTTAAGATTTGGAGACTAGGCCGACCGCAGCGGTGGGCGACAGATGTGCTGTGATGTCGTGTCCACTCTGCTTTTTTACGGCAAATCCGCTAAATCTGAAATCGAAGAATCTTAAATCAGGTGATGGTCACGGAAAACCCGCTGGACCGAATTCGGAATATTGGCATCATCGCTCACATTGATGCGGGTAAGACGACGACGACGGAACGCATTCTGTTCTACACCGGTCGTACCCACCGGATTGGTAACGTCGACGATGGGACGACGATCACGGACTGGATGGCCCAAGAACGAGAGCGGGGCATTACCATCACTGCTGCTGCAGAGACCTGCTTCTGGCAGAGTTATCAGATTAACATCGTGGATACGCCCGGACACATTGACTTCACTGCCGAGGTGCAGCGGAGCCTGCGTGTCCTCGATGGCGGTGTGGTCGTTTTTGACGCCGTGGCTGGGGTGGAGCCGCAATCGGAGACGGTGTGGCGGCAGGCGCAGGAGTTCGGCGTACCGCTGATTGCTTTTATTAACAAGATGGATAAGTTGGGTGCCGATTTCGCTCACGCGGTCGAGACGATCCGCGAACGGCTGTCTGCCAATCCGGTCGCCATTCAATGGCCGATAGGCAGCGAAGCTGACTTTCAGGGTGTGGTAGATTTGCTGCAGATGCAGGCCATGGTCTGGGAGGATGAACTGGGGGCGAAACCCGAGTTCGTGGACATACCGCCTGAGTTGGAGGAAGTGGCGCTGGAGGCGCGAGAACGTGCCGTAGAGCAGATCATCGAGACCGACGATGAGTTGATGATGCTCTATTTGGATGGGCAGGAGATCTCGGCCGATCAATTGCGGCAGGCGCTTCGACGGGCTACGCTGTCCGGACGGCTGAACCCAGTCTTGTGCGGCTCAGCGTTGCGCAACAAGGGGGTCCAGCCTCTGCTGGATGCGGTCGTCGCCTACCTGCCGGCGCCGTTGGATATTCCACCGATAGAGGGGATCAATCCCTATACTCAGAAGGTGGAGGAGCGCCCTGCGGACCCAACGGAACCATTTGCAGCGTTGGTCTTTAAAATTGCGGCGGATCCATATGTTGGCCGGCTCGCCTATTTTCGAGTTTACTCCGGCAAGGTGAAGGTGGGGACGAGAGTTATCAACGCGACCAAGCGCCATCGGGAGCGCATCAGCAAGTTGCTGCGTATGTTTGCCGACCATCGGGAGGAAATCCAGCAGTTGGGCGCGGGAGACATCGGCGCCACGCTGGGGCTGAAGGACACGTTCACCGGTGAGACGCTGTGCGCCCCGAACGGGCCGATCGTTTTGGAGTCAATCTCCTTCCCTGAGCCGGTGATCTCGGTGGCGATCGAACCAAGGACGATAGCCGATCAAGATCGGTTGGCCGATGGGTTGCAGAGGCTGGCTGAGGAAGATCCCACCTTCGTGGTTCGTGTCGACGAGAATACCGGGCAGACACTGATCTCCGGGATGGGGGAGTTACATCTGGAGATTCTGACTGATCGGCTGATGCGAGAATTCAGCGTGACCGGCCGGGTGAGCCGTCCGCGGGTCAGTTATCGGGAGACGATCACACGGCGGGCTGAGGGCGAGGGTCTGTTTGATCGGCAAGCTGGGGGCCGAATGCACTTTGGCCACGTGTGGTTGGCGGTGGAGCCGTTGCCAAATGGAGCTGGGTTTCTCTTCCAGGATACGACGCTGGGTGAGGGCTTGCCTTCCGAGTTTCTTGAGGCCGTCGAGCGGGGTTGCCGCGAGGCGATGGATAGCGGTGTGCTAGCCGGTTACCCGCTGGTGGATGTGAAAGTCGGGTTGCTCGGTGCGGAGTGGAATGAGGAGAGGTCATCTGAGTTGGCCTTCAAGGTGGCTGGCGTGCTGGCTTTCGGCCAGGCGATGGAGAAGGCCGCTCCAGTCCTGTTGGAGCCGGTGATGGATCTGGAGGTAGTTGTGCCGGATCTGTACACTGGCGAAGTGATGGGCGATGTGAACGCCCGGGGCGCCGAGATCAAAGAGGTGGTGACTCGGGCAGGAGGGGTGAAGGCCGTGCGTGCCTTTGTTCCTCTGGCGAAGATGTTTGGGTATGCGACCGACCTGCGCAGTCTTACGCAAGGGCGGGGCACGTTTACGATGGAATTTCATCATTATGCGGAGGTAGATCGACAGCGGATGGACGCCATTGTGCATGGCGGCGGCTGGTAGGTACAGCGGACAAGAATCATCCGAAAGGAGTGAGAAATGGCAAAGGAGAAGTTTGAACGTACAAAGCCACATGTCAACGTGGGCACGATTGGACACATTGACCATGGTAAGACGACTCTGACGGCGGCTATAACGAAAGCGCTCTCTTTCAGAGGGTTTGCCGAGTATCAGGCGTATGACGAGGTGGCCAAAGCGGACGCGAAGATGTTCCGCTGTGATGCGACGAAGATCCTAACCGTGGCTATCGCTCACGTCGAGTACGAGACAGAAAATCGGCACTATGCCCACATTGACTGCCCTGGTCACCGGGACTACATCAAGAACATGATCACCGGAGCGGCGCAGATGGATGGGGCCATTCTGGTCGTTTCGGCGGCAGATGGGCCGATGCCACAGACGCGAGAGCATGTGCTCTTGGCCCGTCAGGTGAACGTGCCGGCTATCGTGGTGTTCTTGAACAAAGTTGACTTGATGGACGACCCGGAGTTGTTGGAGTTGGTCGAGCTCGAGTTGCGGGAACTACTGGATGGATACGGCTTCCCTGGCGATGAGACGCCCATCGTCCGTGGAAGCGCTCTGCAGGCGCTACAAAGTGATAGCACGGACCCCGATGCCCATGAGTACGAATCTATCTGGGAGCTGATGCGCGTGGTAGATGATTATATCCCGATGCCGGTGCGAGATGAGGAGAAGCCGTTCTTGATGCCGGTCGAGGATGTCTTCTCGATCAAGGGGCGAGGAACTGTGGTGACGGGCCGCGTCTCTCGTGGCTCGATGGTTCCAATGACCGAGGTCGAGATCGTCGGCCTGCAAGACGAGCCCACCAAGACTGTGGTCACGGATATGGAGATGTTCCGCAAGAAGCTGGACAGTGTGGTAGCAGGCGACAACGCTGGGTTGTTGCTCCGGGGTGTGGACCGGGATGAAGTGCAGCGTGGCCAGGTCATCGCGATTCCGGGCAGCATTCAGTCTCACCGGCACTTCCAGAGCGAGGTGTACGTTCTGCAGAAGGAAGAAGGGGGTCGCCACAAGGCGTTCTTCGACGGTTATCGCCCGCAGTTCTATATTCGCACGATGGACGTGACTGGGACGATCCATTTGCCGGAAGGCGTCGAGATGGTGATGCCGGGCGACAACGTCAACTTGGAGGTAAAACTCATCGAACCTGTCGCCGTTGAGGAGGGTTTTCGTTTCGCGATCCGCGAGGGTGGCCTGACCGTTGGTCAGGGTGTCATCACCAAGGTACTGGACTAGGTGATAGCGCATGGCCAAGCAGAAGATCCGCATCCGTTTGAAGGCTTACGATCATCGCGTGCTCGATGAGTCGGCGAAGCGTATCGTAGAGACAGCCGAACGTACAGGCGCTACGGTAGTCGGGCCTGTACCTTTGCCGACCAAGATCGAACGCTTTACCGTTCGTCGCTCAACATTCATCGACAAGGATTCACACGAGCATTTCGAGGTCCGGACGCATAAGCGGCTGATTGACGTCATCGAGCCGGACAACAAGACTATTGATTCCCTGATGCGGCTGAACCTGCCGGCCGGTGTAGATATCGAGATCAAGCTGTAGGCAATCGGCGGGGATAGATGGAGGGGGGAGAAGAGGGGTTGGCTCTCTCCTCCAAGTTGTCCCTGGCGTGGGGATGATGAGGCTGTTGGCTGAAGCCGGCAGTCCCCTGGGGAGGTGTTGGCGTGAAGGTGATCTTGGGCAGAAAAGTTGGGATGACACAGATATTTAACGAGGACGGTGAGGCCGTCCCTGTGACGGTGATCAAGGCCGGCCCGTGCTACGTCACCCGGGTGAATACGCTGGAACGGGATGGATATGAAGCTGTGCAGATAGGTTTTGAGGAAGTGAAGCCGCAGCGGTTAAGTGGTGGCGAGAAAGGGCATTTGGCACGCAATGGGTTAGCTGCCCTGCGTCATTTGCGAGAGTTTCGTCTTCGGGAAGAAGGGGAGATCGAGGAAGGGCAACGTATCCTGGTCGACGTCTTCGAAGTAGGCGATCAGGTGGACGTAGTTGGCACATCGAAAGGGCGAGGGTTCGCTGGCGTGGTCAAGCGCTATGGGTTTCGGGGTGGTCCCAAGACGCACGGTCAGTCAGATCGTTTGCGCGCGCCGGGTTCGATTGGTGCCTGTGCCGATCCGGGGCGAGTGTGGAAGGGGCAACGGATGCCCGGGCGTATGGGCGGTGCCCGGGTGACGGCCCAGAACCTGCGTGTGGAAGTGGTGGACCCAGAGCGGCATCTGCTGGCGGTGCGTGGCGGTGTGCCAGGCGCCAAGGGTGGATTCCTGATGATCAAACAGGCCCGTAAGTCGAAAGAGCTGGCTAAGCGACGGGGTGAGTAGGGAGAGCTATGGTTATTCCGATGTTTGATACCAAAGGGGAGAAGGTCGGCGAGGTTGAGTTGCGTTCCGACATCTTTGGTGCTCCCATTAACGTGCCGTTGATGCATCAGGCCTTCGTGCGGCAGTTGGCGAATGCCCGCCAGGGAACACACAAGACGAAGTCGCGAGGTGAAGTGAACCGTACCAAGGCGAAGTGGTATCGGCAGAAAGGCACGGGGCGAGCACGTCACGGTAGCCGCAATGCTAACCTGTTTGTCGGCGGTGGGATCGCGCATGGGCCTAGACCTCGCAAGTACACTAAGAGAATGCCGCGCAAGATGCGCCGTGCCGCGCTGCGCTCGGCGCTGTCTGCCAAGGCAATGGAAAATCAGGTCTTCGTGGTGGACAAGCTAGAGATGGAGGTGCCCAAGACCAAGGATATGGTGGCCGTCTTGGGGAGCCTGGGGTTGCATGATCAAGGTGTATTGGTCTTGCTGCCGGAGAAGAACGAGCCGGTGGAAAAGTCGGCGCGAAATCTGCCAAAGGTAAAGACGTTGCAAGTCAGTTATCTGAACATCCGTGATTTGTTGGGGTACGATCACGTGTTGATGCCGTTGGATGCACTGCAGGTGGTCGAGAGTATGCTAGGGCAGGAATTATGAATCCCTACGAGATAATTATCCGACCGATCGATACAGAGAAGACACGCTATCAGGCCTCGGAGTTGGGACAGTACAGCTTCGAAGTGCATCCGGGCGCGAATAAGATTGAGGTGAAGCAGGCGATCGAGGCGATCTACGAGGTCGAGGTTGCGGCGGTCAATACAATGATTATGCCGGCCAAAGCAAGTGGGCGGCGTGGACGCCGTCGGATAGTGCGCCGTTCGCCGTGGAAGAAGGCTGTAGTGACTATGGCTGAGGGTCAGCGGCTGGACGTCTTCGAGGGGGTGTAGCATGGCTGTAAAGACGTATAAGCCGACCTCGCCTGGTCGGCGAGGGATGACCGGCCTGACGTTTGAGGAAGTTACGCGCACTGAGCCAGAGCGTAGTTTGCTGCGACCGTTGCGCAAGCGATCTGGTCGCAACGTGCACGGGCGTATCACGGTGCGCCATCGCGGCGGTGGGCATAAGCGGCGCTATCGATTGATTGACTTCCGCCGTGATAAGACCGGTGTCCCTGCTCGAGTGGAGAGCGTTGAATATGACCCCAATCGCTCAGCGCGTATTGCACTTCTGGTCTACGCGGACGGTGAGAAGCGATATATCATCGCGCCGTTGGGGCTGCAGGTGGGCAATACAGTGGTGAGCGGGGAGGATGCCGAGATTCGCGTGGGAAATGCATTGCCGCTGGAGCGTATCCCTCTGGGTACGTTGGTGCATAACATCGAGTTGCACCCTGGCCGTGGGGGGCAGATGGTGCGTTCGGCCGGCACCTCGGCGCAGGTTCTGGCCAAGGAGGGGGATTACGTAACGCTGCGCCTCCCTAGCGGCGAGACCCGATTGGTGCGTAAGGAGTGTATGGCCACCGTTGGTGAGGTGGGCAACGTAGATCACGGCAACATCAAGCTGGGTAAGGCCGGTCGGAGGCGGTGGTTGGGCCGACGCCCGGCGGTGCGAGGTTCGGCTATGTCGCCTCGTGATCACCCGCACGGCGGTGGGGAGGGCCGGTCGCCGATTGGTATGCCAAGCCCCAAGTCGCCTTGGGGGAAGAAGACGCTGGGCAAGAAGACGCGACGTAATAAGGCCACCGACAAGTACATCGTGCGTCGGCGCGGCAAGCGCAGACATTAAGGCGTAGAGTTGAGGAGTGAGGTGGATAGATAATGTCACGATCGCCATTAAAGCGACCCATACCGTACGTAAATCCGAAGCTGTTGCGGAAGATTGAGGAACTGAATCAGTTGGGGGAGAAGCATCTGATCCGCACCTGGTCCAGGGCGTCGACGATCTTCCCACACATGGTCGGCCATACGATTGCCGTTCACGATGGCCGTCGGCACGTGCCAATCTACATCACAGAGGATATGGTGGGTCACAAGCTGGGCGAGTTTGCCCCTACACGCACCTTCCGGGGCCACATTGTCAGGGAGAAGAAGGGCCGCGTACGGAAGATAGAGTAAGGTGAGGAAGGGATAAGGCATGGGTATGGACACAGGAGTCGTGGCTCGGGCAAGGCATGTACCGATCTCGGCGCGCAAAGTGCGGCGAGTAATTGACCAGGTGCGTGGGTTGGATGCTGATGAGGCTTTGGAGTTACTGCACTTTCTGCCTCACTCGGCGGCCCGGCCGGTTGCAAAGTTGATCCGCTCGGCCATCGCGAACGCCGAGGAGAATTTTGGGATACCGCGTGACGGTCTGTACGTGGCGCGTATCATAGCCGATGATGGACCTGGTGTGATGCCCGGAAAAGGCTGGCGACAGCGCTTCGGAGGGCGTGGTCGCTGGCGGCCGATTCGTAAACGCTCTTCGCACATTACGTTGGTGCTGGATGAGAAAACCGCCGATCATGAGTAGGAACCGCTTGTTCTGTCAGAAGGAGGAATGATTTGGGACGCAAGGTTCACCCCTATGGTTTCAGACTCGGTGTGATCCGAGACTGGAAGGCACGCTGGTACGCTGAAGGCGAGGATTACGCCGATATGCTGCACGAGGATGTAAAAATTCGCCGTTTGGTCCACGATGTCGCTGGGCGTGCTGGCCTCTCTCGCGTCGAAATTGAGCGTTTCCCGAACCAGGTCCTGGTCACCATCTGGACAGCGAGGCCGGGTATTGTTATTGGGCGTAAAGGATCTGCGGTCAAGATGCTGCGCAGGGACTTGGAGGAGGCGACTGGCAAGCGTGTCTCTGTCGATGTACAGGAGGTAGGGCAGCCTGAACTGGACGCCAAGTTGGTGGCAGAGAACGTTGTCTCCCAGTTAGAACGACGCATTTCCCACACCCGGGCTATGAAGCGGGTGGTGCAGTCAGCAATGCGCTCCGGCGCACAAGGAGTCAAGGTGGCGTGCAAGGGCCGTCTGCATGGGTCTGAAATGGCACGCCAGGCGTGGCTGCGCGAGGGGCGAGTGCCGCTGCAAACTTTGCGGGCAGATATTGACTACGCTCAGGAAGAGGCACACACCACGTATGGGCGTATTGGTGTGAAGGTGTGGATCTATAAAGGCGAGGTATTGCCTGAGGTGAAGACGCAGGAGGAACCCTTCGTCGTCTAGGTCCTTGAGATGGTCTGGACTCACCGGAGGGAGGGTAAGGGGTAAGACGATGTTGATGCCAAAGCGAGTGAAGTACCGCAAACAGATGCGCGGTCGAATGAAGGGCAAGGCCACACGTGGTACAGAGATTGCATTTGGGGAATACGGATTACAGGCTCTGGAGCCAGCGTGGATCACCGCGCGGCAGTTAGAGGCGGCAAGGCGAGCGATCGTTCGCCACGTGCGGCGGCGCGGAAAGTACTGGATTCGTGTCTTCCCTGATAAGCCTGTCACGGCCAAGCCAGCCGAGACTCGGATGGGCAAGGGCAAAGGGGCAGTTGATCACTGGGTGGCTGTGGTCAAGCCGGGCCGTATTGTGCTCGAACTGGGCGGTGTCTCTGAGGAAATGGCGCGTGAGGCGATGCGTTTGGCAGGGCACAAGCTGCCCATCAAGTGCCAGTTTATCAAGCGCCAGGAAATCTCGGGTGGGGAGTAGCTAAGGTATGCAGGCACGGGAGATTCGAACCTGGACGACGGAAGAGTTGCAGGAGCGGCTGGAAGAATCCTATCGGGAGCTTTTCGCTCTGCGCCGCGCGTTGGCTATGGGCCGTTTGGAGGATCATAACCGTATTACCACGGTTAAGCGTGACGTTGCCCGAATGAAGACGATTCTTCGCGAGCGCGAGTTGATCGCCGAGTTGGTCGAGGAGGCAGCACAGTGAGCGAACGGCGCGTTTCGAATAAGAAGCGATTCGTCGGCAGTGTGGTAAGCGACAAAATGGACAAGACGGTGGTCGTGCGTGTCGAGCGCCTGGTGCGACATCCGCGATACGGCAAGGTGCTGCGGCGGACGAAGAAATACAAGGTCCATGATGAGGAGAACGCCTGCCGCGTGGGTGACATCGTGCGTATTGTTGAGTCCCGCCCATTGAGTCGCGAGAAGCGGTGGAGCGTGGAAGAGATTGTGAGGCGATCCGGAATTGAAGCGGCTGCGGAGGTTGGGCGATGATCCAGCAGGAGAGCCGGCTGCGGGTGGCCGACAACACCGGAGCTCGGGAAGTCCAGGTTATCCGGGTGTTGGGTGGTTCCAGGCGGCGTTACGGCAGGGTAGGTGATATCGTCGTTGCAAGCGTGAAACAGGCTACTCCGAGAGCACAGGTGAAAAAAGGGGAGATTGTGCGAGCAGTGGTTGTACGCACGGCCAAGGAGTTCCGTCGCTCTGATGGGTCTAGCATTCGTTTCGACGATAACGCCGCGGTAGTTCTGGATGGTGAGAGCCTGAACCCGAAAGGCACGCGCATCTTTGGGCCGGTGGCCCGCGAGCTGCGGGAGAAAGGTTTTATGAAGATCGTCTCTCTGGCTCCTGAGGTGCTGTAGAAGAACGATTTGAGGAGTGTTTGGTGTGGGTAATCGAATCAAGAAGGGCGATACTGTAGAGGTCCTGTCTGGCAATGATTGGGGTCTGCGTGGAACTGTGCAGCGGGTATTGCCTAAGAAAGATCGGATTGTTGTCGCTGGGATCAACACGGTTAAGAAGCACCAGCGCCCTGTGCGTGCTGGGCGCGGTCAGGTTCAGCCGGGCATCATTGAATTTGAGGCTCCGATCCATATCTCTAACGTCATGTTGGTTTGCCCCCAGTGTGATCAGCGTACACGCGTAGGGTTTACTTGGCAGGAGGATGGGCGCAAGGTGCGCGTGTGCAAGAAGTGCGGCGAGACGATTGAGTAATTAGGAAGGCGGACTGATGCAGCGTTTGCAGAAGCGTTATCGTGAAGAGGTTCAGCCTGCGCTGATGCAGGAGTTCGGTTACCGAAACCTTATGGAGGTGCCGCGCCTGCAGAAGATTGTTGTGAACATAGGCGTGAGCGAAGCATTGGAGAACGCGAAAGCGTTGGATCACGCGGTGCAGGATGTCACGACGATCACCGGGCAGCGCCCTGTGATCACCCGAGCACGCAAATCCATCGCCACTTTCAAAGTGCGGGAGGGTCATGCCATTGGCGTCAAGGTGACGCTGCGGGGAGGGCGGATGTGGGCATTGTTGGACCGGTTGTGCAACGTGGCCCTGCCGCGCCAGCGTGACTTTCGTGGCGTTCCCGATACCTTAGATGGGCATGGCAACTTCACGCTGGGTTTGCGGGAGCAACTGATGTTCCCTGAGATAGATTACGACTCGATTGACAAGGTGCGCGGTATGGAGATCAGCATCGTTACCACAGCCCAGACGGATGAGGAGGGGCGGCGACTGCTGGAGCTATTAGGAGTGCCGTTCCGGCGTCGGGACTGGTAACCTGGAATGAGAGGCGAGTTATGACAAGAAAGTGTCTGCCGATTCGAGAGACACGACGCAAGCACGAGGTGCAGGTTCGGAACCGTTGCAGGATATGCGGTCGGCCGCGGGGTTATATCCGGCGTTTTCAATTATGCCGCATTTGCTTCCGGGAGATGGCTTTGAGAGGGGAAATTCCCGGCGTGGTAAAGGCAAGCTGGTGAGCAAATGGGAACGAGAGGTCTTGTCTGATGACGATGTCTGATCCAATAGCTGACATGTTGGCGCGCATACGCAATGCCTTGATGGTGGGACACCCGGGCGTCCGCGTTCCCTCTTCCAAGATCAAAGTGGCGATTGCCAAGATCTTGAAAGACGAGGGGTTCATTGAGGATTATCGGGTGACGCGTGATCGTCCACAGCCGCAGTTGGTGATCAAGCTCAAGTACGTGGGCGAGAGGAAGCAGCGCCATGCGGTGATTTCGGGGCTGGAGCGTGTGAGCAAGCCGGGGCGTCGGGTGTATACGCGTGTATCGGAGATACCGTGGGTCCGAAGCGGTATGGGTATCGCGATTCTCACGACGCCGAAGGGCGTGCTGACAGGACAGCAGGCCCGCCGCTTGGGTGTAGGCGGTGAAGTCATGTGCTACGTGTGGTAGGTGAGGGAGGCAGTTGTGTCACGGATTGGTCGTATGCCTATCCCTCTGCCCGAGGGAGTGAACGTTGACATTCAGGGCAACCAAGTGTTGGTGACCGGGCCTAAGGGCAGTCTCTCCCGCGAGTTTCATCCAGATATGGAGATTGCTCTGGAAGATGGGCATCTGGTGGTGCATCGCCCGACAGACCAACGGCACCATAAGGAACTACATGGTCTGACACGGTCGCTGCTGAACAACATGGTGATTGGCGTGACGCAGGGTTTCCAGAAGCAGTTGGAAGTCCATGGCGTTGGTTACCGGGTGGATTTGCAAGGGGATGGAAGCCTGTTGTTTCAACTGGGTTTCTCGCATCCTGTGCGCATCGCCCCGCTTGAGGGGATCCAGTTTGAGGTCGAGGCCCGCTCTAAGGTGATCACGGTGAGGGGGGTCGATAAGGAACTGGTGGGACAAGTGGCGGCGGAGATCCGTGCCTGGCGGCCACCGGAGCCCTATAAGGGTAAGGGTATCCGGTACGTCGGCGAGTATGTTCGCCGCAAGGCCGGCAAGGCTGGCAAGATTGGCTGATGGATGATCTTAGAAGTTGTTCGAAGACAACTTCCCAGCTTTGTTCGTCAAGAGCGAGCACAAAGTGCGGCGGCACGAACGGCCGCGTTATTTGATGAACAAAGCCATAGTCAGTGGGATTGAGGTTTAGATATGCCAGAGATTGATCGTCGAAAGGCTCGCCTGCGGCGACACAGGCGTGTGCGAAGACATGTATCTGGGACGCCGGAGCGACCGCGATTGAACGTTTTTCGCAGCTTGCGTCACATCTATGCTCAGGTTATTGATGATAGACAAGGGCATACGCTGGTTTCTGCTTCGACCATTGATCCAGAGGTAGCGGCGCAGCTTGAGGGCTTGACAAAGACTGATCAGGCGCGTGTGGTGGGCACGGTGCTGGCGGAGCGCGCGTTGGACCAGGGCATCGAGAAGGTGGTGTTCGACCGTGGTGGGTACGTTTATCACGGCCGGGTGAAATCTCTGGCGGACGCGGCCCGTGAGGGTGGGCTTGAGTTTTAGGGCGCGACGGAGGCAGAATGGCCAAAGGGAGCTTACGAGATCGTGAGGTCTTCGAAGATCGAGAGGAACTGGACGAGCGTGTCGTCGACATCACAAGGGTTGCAAAGGTTGTCAAGGGAGGCCGCCGCTTTAACTTCCGTGTAGTTGCGGTTGTAGGCGATAACCGTGGTCGGGTCGGACTGGGAATCGGCAAGGCGCGTGGTGTTCCCGATGCGATTCGTAAGGCGACGGGACGGGCACGGCGTGAGATGGAGCCGATAGCGTTGGTGCAGACCACGATTCCGCACGAAGTGATGGGGCGATGTGGAGGCGCAAGAGTGCTCCTCAAACCAGCCGCGCCTGGGACTGGTGTGATCGCGGGCGGTGGTGTGCGGGCCGTGCTGGAGGCTGTTGGCGTGCGTGATGTACTCAGCAAGTCGCAGGGCAGTGCTAACGTCGTCAACGTAGTCCAGGCAACGATGGATGCCTTGCAGCAACTGCGGCATGTTGAGGACGTCGCCCGTGAGCGCGGTTTGTCTGAGGTTCGGGTGATGCCGTTCTGGAGGCGAGATTGATGAGCGCTGCGAAGAAGAAAGACAAATTGCTTCGTATCACGCTGACCAAGAGTCCTATCGGCTACTCCAATCGGCAGAAGCAGACGGTGAGGGCATTGGGCTTACGGCGCATGCATCAGACGGTGGAACAGAAAGACTCGTCGGCCATTCGAGGAATGATCACTAAGGTGAAACATCTGGTGACGGTTGAGGAAGTGAATTAGTTGCTTGGCGGAGGATGCGGGGTGAAGTTACACGAGTTAAAGCCCCAAGAGGGGTCAGTGAAAAAGCGCAAGCGCGTCGGGCGGGGGATTGCTGCTGGACAGGGTAAGACGGCTGGGCGGGGAACAAAAGGGCAGAATGCCCGCAGTGGCGGGGGTGTGCGACCCTACTTTGAGGGTGGTCAGTTGCCCTTGGTGCGGAAACTACCCTTTGCACGAGGCGTGGGTTTTCGCGATCCATGGCGCGTCCAGTTCACGCCGGTCAACCTGGAGCGGCTCGGAGATTTTCAGGAAGATGCCGAGGTTACGCCGGGGACGTTGGCTGAGGTGGGCATCATCAAACGTGCGGATGAGTTGGTGGTGATTCTGGGGCGCGGAGAAGTCGATCACTCGCTTACGGTGAAGGCGCACCGGTTTTCTGCCAGTGCACGAGCCAAGATCGAAGCCGCTGGTGGGGCGGTGGAGGAACTGCCGTGGCGGCGAGGTGATTATCGAACTCGGTAGGTTCGATATCAATACATGGAAATCGATGGTTATTCGGATAGGGGTGTGAGGCGATGATTCAGGCTTTGCGGAATGCCATGACTTTGCCCGATCTGCGGCGCAAGTTGTTGTACACGCTGCTGATACTCATTGTTTATCGGTTGGCATCGCATGTGCCGGTGCCGGGGGTTGATCAGGCAGCGCTGCAGCAACTGCTGAGAGGAACTGGCGGCGCCAGCCAGTTGTTCAATCTACTGGACCTTCTATCTGGCGGGGCGGTGGCTAATTTCTCGGTCATGGCGAATGGCGTGTACCCGTATATCACCGCCAGTATTATTTTTCAGTTGCTGATCCCGATCTTTCCCAGGCTGGAACGGCTGGCAGAGGAAGGGGAGGCAGGTCGACGCAAGCTCAATCAGTGGCAGTATTACATCACGATTCCCCTGGGCCTGCTGCAGTCTTTTGGTCAGGCACGGGTGTTTAGCGCAGGGGGAGGCGGTACACCTGTTTTGCCCCGCTTTGGTTTCAGCCCGCCGGAGAACATTTTGCCCACTGTCTCTGTGCTCGTCGCGATGACTGCTGGCACTATGTTTGCTATCTGGCTGGGTGAGTTGATCACTGAGCAAGGCATCGGCAATGGGTTGTCCCTGATCATCTTCAGCGGCATCGTGGCCCGTGTTCCGCAGAACATGGTGCGAATCTGGACGCAGGCTCAAGCGCGGGAAGGTGGCGGCGTGGGGATGGGTGTGCTGATGTTGGGTGTTTTTCTGGTTATCACTGCCATCACCATGTTTGTGATTGTGGTGGTCCAGGAAGGGGAACGACGGATTCCCGTCCAATATGGCAAGCGTGTGCGGGGCATCAAGATGTACGGTGGTGGAAGCACCCATATCCCGTTGCGGGTTAACACGGCCGGGATGATCCCGCTGATCTTTGCTCAGTCCATTCTCACTTTTCCAGCGGTGATTGCGCAGTTCTTTGTTGGCAGTGAAAGTGCCAGGGTATCCCAATTTGCGCAGGGAGTGATGAATTTCTTCAGTGGGCAGAGTCCGTGGTATGGTCTGCTTTACTTCTTGGGAGTCGTTGGGTTTACCTATTTCTACACTGACGTAATGATTCAGCAGCAGGATCTGCCGAGTGCTCTGCAAAGACAGGGCGGGTTTATCCCGGGCGTCCGGCCTGGCAAAAGAACGGCTGAATACATCAACTCTGTGTACCGACGGATCACGCTCGTAGGAGCGCTGTTCTTGGGCGGGGTGGCAGTGTTACCCTATATCGTGGACTTGTTCCTACAGACGAGGGTGTTGCTTATCACTGCTTCCGGCCTGCTGATTGTGGTGGGTGTCGTGCTGGATACGATGCGCCAGCTTGAGGCTCAGCTCTTGATGCGTCATTATGAAGGGTTCATCAAGTAAGGGTTGGTCATTGGCGCTTGCGGAAGGAAT
>Ga0180433_10004894_pt1 | contig 18538 bp, 12 predicted proteins | sample SS_ome_8_FD_132980 | JGI IMG/M metagenome (GOLD analysis project Ga0180433, IMG submission 132980) | Hypersaline lake sediment archaeal communities from the Salton Sea, California, USA - SS_1_D_1 metaG | ecosystem: Environmental > Aquatic > Non-marine Saline and Alkaline > Hypersaline >... | reverse complement strand
GCTTCGATAAGGATCACTGCATTGCCTGATTTACGCACAGATACCGGGTCAAAATTACCGTTCCTGTCAACTATCAGCAAAGGCAGATCCCTGCCCTGCGGGCTTTTTCCGAACGTGGTATAATGTATCATATCCGAAGCATCAGCCAGCTTTTTCGAATATTCTATGGTCTCCGGGTAACGGGGCGTTTTTTTGTATCCCGATCTTTCATACAGTGTCAGTAATTCCTTATCCTGCGCCCTGATTGCAAAGGGCATCAGTATTGTGCAAATTAAAAATAGTGCAGTACGTATCATATTTACCAAATTTTGAATTGATAAATGTAATCAATAAATTATCTCATCAAATTATTAATATATAAATAAGGAATAATATTCGACGAAAGGATACCCCCTCTCCCGACAAGTCGGGATCTCCCCCAAGGGGGAGAGAAAAAAGGTGTAGGACGGCTTTGAAAAGCCGTTATTATTTGATAATAAATATTTTCCTGTTTACAACATGACCTTCCCCGACGATCTTTACAATATAACACACGTCAGGATATTCTGACAGATCAATTTTATGTGACCTTTCCGGGGTCTCATCTGCCAGTAAAAGTTCACCCATCATATTGTAAATATAAACAACCGAATTATCTGAAGAAGTAATGTTCACTGTCCCGGATGAAGGATTTGGGAATATCCTGACTTTTTCCTGTTCAACACTTATTTCATCTGTTCCGCTATTATATAAAGTACGGTACAGATTAAGGTTAATAAATGGAACACAACTTAAACCGGAATACCAATTATCCATTATTCTTAATCTATTTGTAAAATATCCCTGAAATACCGATTCGTCTGCTGCGACAATAAAATCACCATCTCCCCAATATCCTTCAACAAATGCAATATATGTTCCCGGTGATACAATTTCTTCACCATTACCGGTTGAAGCAAGCGGCAGTGTCACCCGGTTCCCCGGATCGTCTTCAGTGACAGTGTATTCATCAGACGATATTATTTCAACCGGTGGATCATCGTCAGTATATACCCTGCCGATAAGCGTTATTCCCGGTGACGTTGCTGAATCAAGCAAGACGGAAACAGATTGTAATGTGTCTTCTGTAATAAGATAATATGTACACCCTATTCCGTCACCATCATCTCCATCTACGAAATATTGTGGTCCTGTTTTGTAATTTTGAAATAGTGCCCTGCCATAAGTATTATGTGTTACTTTTGAAGTCAGGATTACAGAATTATTTTCCGGATTGTCATCTGTCTGATCCTGTAATACAGACAAATGTATCTTGTAGGTGCCTGTATCCTGGTCTGGCAATGTATAATATTCTTCAATATTCAGAGTATCTGTTTGCAGATAGGATATGGTTATACTTTCTGAGGACTGGTTATATATTTCAGTATTTGTATTGTCTTTGATCAAAGTATTTAAAACTACATTTGTCTGGTCATTTATACCGTTGCTGCGAACTTCGGCACTAAAATTCATACCGTGTAAATGTTCAACCGGAATACTTGAATAGAATCCTTCGGATTCAAAACTTACAAAATATTCGTTCAGTATCATCTCATTGTCGAATGGTGTTTTTATCAGAATGTCATCCACCATCCAGAAATATGCTATATTTGTTGTAAAATGGAACCTTATCCTGACATCACTCTGGAGCGCTGCAGCGTCGGATATATCAACTTCAGGGATCACAGGATTATCAGATGCGTCAGCTCCTCCTAAACCCAGAGAGACATCATATACTGTTTGTGTAATAAAACCATCAGTACTCACTTCAACCCAAAATCCACCAGATGATGTACAGCAATATCTCATAAACTCTTCAAATATTATTACAATATGCGGATAGGCAGACAGGTCAAGAGGAGCCATTTCAAACCAGGCATCCTTGGTTGTGGTGATGTCAAAAGCATCAGCATCATATAGCATAAACCCATTATATCCGGTTGTTGAATTAATCGGTCCCGCATAGTTCGAATATGGACCTGTAGGTCCCTGGTCAGACCAGCGCCAGTCATATCCGTTGCCTGTATTGTCAAAGACTGACCAGCCGGCAGGTATCTCCCCGCCGCCAAAATCCTCATAGAGGATAGTATCACCCCCACCTCTTAATAATTCATATTCTTCAGGGGTATAAAACCGAACATGCGACCGGTTATCCTCCTGCCCGTAAACTATTAAAGAATGGATCAATAAAAATATTACAGGTATAATTCTGTTTATTCTCATAGTTGTATATATTGATTTACCTTTGCGGATTATAAAGATATGATATTTTCAGATAAAATTCAATCTCAAACGTAAATATTAAAAATGTTTTAGTAATTTGAATTTGTAATTTATTTGTTATTTGGTGCTTAAAATTTGATGTTTACTTTATTTGCATCATTTTATGGAAATCCCATTAAATATATGCTTCTACGGAGTTGGCGGTCTTGGCGGATATTTCGGCGGGCTGATAACATCGCTGCAAAAGGATGATATTAACACATTCTTCATCGCCCGCGGGGAACACCTTGACGAGATAAGGAAAAACGGGCTAATACTTAATACTGCGGAAAAAACATTAGTTTGCAGACCTGTTCTGGCAACAGACAATATTAAAGATATCCCGCACCCTGACATGGTATTTATAGGTGTTAAGAGTTATGATCTGGAAAAGGCATGCGTGTCCATCAGGGGCATTATCAGCAGCAGCACGGTTATTATTCCGCTTTTAAACGGGGTGAATATTTATTCCGGGATAAGAAATATACTGAAAGAACCTGTCATACTTCCGGCTTGTGTATTTTTAAATGGTTATATCAGCAGCCCCGGAGTAGTAAATCACCAGACGGGAAATCTGATAATTCTGGGCAAAGATCCGCAAAACCGGGATTATGACCCGGACAGGTTGCTGTCATTATTTGATGAAGCCGGTATCAAACGCCGGTGGTATGATGACCCGCAGCCGGCTATATGGAGGAAATATATATTCATTGCTCCTTACAGCCTTGTTACCGCCTGTTATGAACTGCCTTTCGGGGGTATTAATGAGAATAATGAATATACAAACCTTGCTGCCGGTATTATGAAAGAAATAAAAGGTATTGCTGACAGGATGGGGATCGATCTGCCATCTGATATTATTGAAGAAACATTAAAATATGCTTCCGGCGTACCTTATGAAACAAGAACCTCTTACCAGAGGGATATTGAGGCAGGAAAGCAAAGCGAGGATGATATTTATGCGGAAACAATAATAAGGTTGGGGAAAGAGCTTGGCGTTCAGACACTGGTAACAGAAATGATATTTAATAAAATAAAGGAAAGGAAACTATGATCTCAGAACACCGATTAACGATTAACGATTTTAGAAGTAATTGTATTTTATCAGATCATAGATCGTAAATCTTCAATCGATGTTCTTAAATCAATTTATAATGAATTTTCTTGGGCATTTATATTTATCAGGTGAAGACGATGATGTTCGTCTCGGGAATTTTATCGGTGATGCGGTAAAGGGTTCGGATTATGAGAAATATCCTGACGGCATAAAGAAAGGGATACTGCTTCACCGTGCCATTGATAGTTATACTGATGAGCACGAGATGGTAATACAGAGCAAGTCTCATCTGCGTGATAAATACGGAATTCATTCGGGCATTATCGTGGATATTTTTTATGATCATTTCCTGGCTTCGCGATGGACAGACTATTCTGATAAAGACCTGAAAAGTTTTATTTCTGAGAGTTACGGACTTATCAGGAAAAATTATTTTATGCTTCCGGGCAGAGTAAAGAAGTTTGCCCCTTTCATGATAATGAATGATTGGATAGGATCTTATAAGACTATAAAAGGCATAAAAAGCATATTATTCAGGATGTCAAGAAGCACGGTTTTACTTGCAAAAGCATCTAAGGCGGGAAATGATCTGGAAGAGCACTATGATGATTTTCTTCAGGAATTCAGGGCTTTCTTTCCGAATATTATAAGGTATGTAGAGGGGGAGCATGGGGTGAATATCAATTTGAAAATTTGTCAATGAGCTAATTTGAAAACGCAATACAACCCCCTAACCCCCTTTGTTAAGGGGGAATAGCAATATTATGAACATGGTATTAGTTATTCCGGTATCGGTTGTCCTTCTGTCCAGGGGGCTCCTGCATCCTGCATAGCTTTTTCCAGTTCAGGGATCATTTGATCAAGCATAATCTCCAATCCTATTTTGAAGTCCTTGAATTGTTTTTTAGCCAGTTCAAGGCTTTTTTTATGTTCGGGTGTGGGTCCGTAAGATGAATATCTTGTTCCGTTCTGTGCAAACCTGAGCCTGTTTTTTATAGTAGGATCGTTTTTTTCTCCAACCTTGTTTTTTGACCTGTTGCCGTTCATCTGCTCATCCAGTTCCATCAAACCTTTTTTTACCTGATGAATTTTTTTATGCAGCTCTCCCGCCGCTTCAGGTGTCCGGTCAATAGCTTCCTGTAACACCTTTGCTTTGTTGATGGCTTTTTGCAGTGCTACGGAAGCTGCAGAAACCGACTTTTGCAGATTAGCTACATTATTCCGGAACTCCGCAATTTCTTCCGAAGTGGCTCCTTTAAGGGCTCCTTTACGTAACTGAACAACTTTAAACGGAACAGGACCTGCCAGTTCAGTGATAATTCCGTCAACTTCTTTAGAGAGTGCAACAGTATAGTCTCCGGGTCCCGCCATTACCCCGTGTGGTCCCTCCGGGTAGTTATCGCTTACATGACCAATTGCTTGTACAGATGGATATCTCAGGTCCCAGTTCACTCTGTGAAACCCTTTTTTTGTACATCCTTCTATACGCCTGACCACATTGCCATTATTATCTTTAACAGTGAGCCATATACGTGGCTTTTGCTGCCTTCGCTCAGCTTCAACCTCATCCCAACCGGGGAATGACACGTTTTTATTCTGTTTAACCAGTTCTTTTTCTTTTTCAAGGCGTACATCCTTTTTTGTTTTCAGCTCCTCTTTCAGGTAATATGTAAATACTGCCCCGAAAGGCGGGTTTGGTGCCGTGTAATAAGAAGCTCCCTGGGATCCTTTTTCGTCATTAAAAGCAAGGACCGGGCGTTGTATATACCACCATGCTTTGCGTACAGGGAACAAGGTGGCTGCACTGTCGAGCTGTTGTACATTGACCTCCCTGAATACCGAATAGTCATCCAGAATAAAGAATCCCCTGCCAAAAGATGCACCTACAAGATCATTCTCGCGTTTCTGGATAGCCAGGTCACGGAATGATATCGTTGGCACTCCGCCTGTAAGTTTTAACCATTCAGAACCGGCGTTAAGTGATACATATATTCCGAATTCAGTACCCAGGAAGAAAAGGTCTTTCTTAATGTGATCCTGTACGATCCTCCACACAAGGGTTCTTTTGGGAAGGTTGCTTTTTATTGATGACCATGACTTTCCTTTGTCGTTACTCTTATAAAGGTAAGGGCTGAAGTCGCCGTATTTATGGTTATCCAATGCAATATAGACAGTATTTGCATCGTACAGGTCGGCCTTAATATCGTTTACAAAAGCTGTTGCAGGCGCTCCCGGAAGCTGGCTCACTTCAATTTTCCTCCAGGTTGCACCACCGTCTTCAGTTATTTGAATAAGCCCGTCGTCTGTTCCGGCGTATATCAGTCCTTCCTGTTTTGGAGATTCTGCCAGGGATGTTATTGTATTATAATTTGACATTGCTTCAAGGTCCCATGGTGAATTCCAACTCCATGTTTTACCCATAACAGGCAGTGTTATTCTTTCCTGGTTACGCGTAAGGTCACCTGAGATAGCTGTCCATGTGTCGCCCCTGTTTTCCGAGCGCCACACACGCTGGGACGCAAAGTATAATCTTGTTGGTTTATGCGGGCTGATCAGTATCGGTGCATCCCAGTTATAACGTTCGTAAGGCTCCTCTTCGCCCGGCTGTGGTTGAATAAACAACACTTCACCCGTTGTGCGGTCAATGCGGTACAGCCCTCCCTGCTGCATTTCGGAATATACGATATCCGGATTGCCGGGTTCTGTGGCAGGCTGATGCCCGTCTGCAAAAAGTGTTATTGCCCAGTCGGCGTTTCTTATCCCATGTGGATTATCAGTGCGCGAAGGTCCGATCTGTGTATTGTTATCCTGTGTGCCGCCCAGAATATTATAAAATGGCTCAGCATCATCAAGAGCTACTTTATAAAACTGGGTTACCGGCAGGTTCGCAATAAAGCGCCAGGTCTTCGCAAGATCGAAACTCTCATACAAACCACCGTCTGTTCCAACAAGCAGATAGTCAGGATCATTGTTACGGAACACAAGAGCATGATTATCACAATGCTTGTGTTTCTCATTCATTTTACGGAATGACTTTCCTCCATCATCTGATATCTGTATTATCATATCAATAAGATACAGCTTGTCGAATTGATGAGGGCATGCGACAAGTTCCTGGTAATAATGCGGCCCTGTTGCGCCACACACTGCGTCAGACTGTTTTATCCATGAACTGCCCCTGTCCTCTGAACGATAAACACCGCCTGTCCTGAGCTCAAGCTCAATGGCTGCATACAGTATATCCGGCTTTTGGGGTGATATGGCAAGCCCGATCTTTCCCATATTCGTTTCAGGTAGCCCTTTGATGAGCTTCTCCCATGTCTCTCCTCCATCATCTGAGCGGTATATACCTGTCCCGGGACCCCCGCCCATATATGCGGCGATATTTCGATGACGCTGCCATGTTGCAGCATATAGCCTGTCAGGATCACGGGGATCAATGATAATATCCGTTACTCCAACCCATTCGTCATCCCCAAGCACCTTTTTCCAGTTTGTTCCACCGTCAGTTGTCTTATATAATCCGCGATCACCACCTTTTGACCACAAAGGACCCTGGGCCGCCACCCATAGGATATCAGAATTATCCGGATGGACAATGATCTTAGAAATATGCTGCGATTTTTTTAATCCCATATTTTTCCAGGTCTTTCCGCCGTCAGGACTTCTGTATATCCCGTCCCCGAAACCAACATGGCGCCCCCCGATATTCTCTCCCGTGCCAACCCATACGATATGAGGATCCTTCGGATCAATAGTAACACACCCTATCGAATATGAAGACTGGTTGTCAAAAACAGGCTGCCATGTAGTACCTGCATTAACGGTTTTCCATACACCCCCCGACCCTACAGCAACATACCAGAGGCTGTTATCCTCAGGATGAATGGCAATGTCAGCTATCCTGCCCGACATGAAAGCAGGACCTATATTCCTGAATTTTAACCCCGTAAAGGTGGAATCGGAAACCTGGGACCATATATTTAAAGAATTACTGAATAATATTATTATGCATATTATTTGTGCATAAAAGACGGTGTTTTTCTTCATGGCAATATATTTTTCTATTCTATCAAAAATAAATCAATAAATACTTTTATATGTAATTATAAGGAAAATATTATACTTTTTATCAATATAATTATATATAGCTTGCCATGAAGTGTGTCCGCCAGCCGGCGGATTCTGCTTCATGGTTCGATTGTTTTTTATTATAACGTAAATTAATTTTAAACGTATAAGTTAAAGATTAATGATTTATTAATCTGGATCTATGACCTCACGATATCAAAAACCGGTACTTGATTTTGTTTATTCAGGGGATACTGATGTCAGAAGTTTTATTCATCGTACGTCAAGATCAAATGCAGAAATGATAGTTAAAGAGGGTTTTAAGTTTTATCGTGGATTGAACTATTCAACTGATTTTATTACAAGCACCCCTAAAGCTGTTTTTTTTCTGAATGAAAGGGATATTTACGGAGATTCTGTTGTCGTTATTAACATTCATACTGATATAATAGTTAAATACCTGAATCTTTCAGAGACACCTACTTATCATTTTGAATGGTTCCTGAGTGCCGGGATGCCGGAATATAGAGAAAACAAAAAGCATCTGACATATATTTTACATAAAAAATTTGTTAAAGGATTTGTATATCTTACATCGCAGGAAATATTCAGGAACAAAGATTTTAATCCATCGTATGATCATTCTAGATTTGAAGTAAACGCAAGGAATTCCAGCTTTTACAGCGAATATCTGAAAGGTATGCAAAAACAATCTAACAGATAACTTCAAACTTCAAACTTCAAAATTCAAACCTCAAACTTCAAATCTCAAACTTCAAACCTCAAATCTCAAACTTCAAACTTCAAACTTCAAACTTCAAAACAATTTCAAATAGCCAACAGCTAACAGCTAACAGCTAACAGCTAACAGCTATTTATTCCACTCCTTTAGACTTAAGATATTCGGTCACTTCTTCGGAGCCTGCATAATAAAGCATATTGTTGCCGTCATTGTCTTTTGCATTCAGATCCGCACCGTTCTGCACTAGCATATCAATTATATCCATTGATTTGTTATAACAGGCGATCATAAGAGCCGTCTGACCCATAACATTGGTGTCATCAACACCGGCACCCTTTGCAAGAAGGTATTCGGCCAGATCTTTGCTGCCGGCGATACACGCAAACTGCAGTGCAGAAGTATTATTGTAATCTTTATCATTTATGTCTGCACCTTTATCAACAAGCATCTTTATAATATCCAAAGAGCCGTTTTTGGATGCATAGACCAGTGCTGATGTTTCTTTTTCATCTTTAACATCAATTTTTGCCCCTGCATCGAGCAATAATTTCACTACTTCAGTCTGTTGTGATGAAGATGCATGTATCAGTGCTGTTCCTCCGCCACTGTCAATAATATTCACGTCAGCACCGTTATCCAGAAGATATTTCACTGCATCAATATTCCCGTTATAGCCCGCATAGATCAGGGCTGTCCGGTTGTCGCCGTCAACAGTGTTTATATCAACGCCCAGTGAGTGTATATATTTCAGGATTTCCGGATCGCCGCGTTTTCCTGCCTCAATAAAAGCATGAGAATCATCACTGCTCCTGAGATTTATATCTGCACCTTTGGATACCAGGTATTTTACCATGTCCGGAGAGCTCATACTTGCCAGTACACTTATCAGCCGCACCTGACCGCCGATAAGAGCATTAACATCCGCACCTTTGGTAATAAGAAAATCAGCCATCTCCGTATCATTGGATGCAAGAGACTTTATAAAGACCGAGATGCCCTGCTGATTCTGCAGGTTCACATCTGCCCCCTGCTCGGCAAGGATCCTGACAATATTATCCTTTTCTGACTCATAAGCTATCAATATAGGATTATAACCCATATTATCCCGGTGATCAATATCGGCGCCTTTGTTAAGCAATAATTTAGTCATTTCCTCAAAACCAAAATAGCAGGCATAAAACAATGGCTGCCTGCCATCCGAGTCAGTAAAATTAATATCCGCACCTGTATCAATTAGCTTCTCCGCAAGAGATACCTTATCTTTATTAATGGCAACATGCAGAGCAGTAATGCCGTTATTGTTCGTATCATTGATCGAACATCCCTTTTCCGAGAAAAAATCTATCAGTCTTAAAAGATTCTCTTCGGACTTTGCTCTTTCTTTGATAAGTTCATCCGTAGTTTTTTCTATACCATCAGCGCTGCCTGTTGAGAATGATACTTCAACACCTACTCCGTCCGCCGCAACCATAAAGCCATTCCACCCTTCACGATCTTTTATACATGCATCCGCACCTTTGGAAACAAGATATTCAACAACATCGTATTTGCCTTTGTCCGCTGCATACAGAAGTGCAGGCCAACCATTCTCATCAAAGGCATTTACATCAGCGCCCTGTTCAACGAACCCTTTAACAATATCCAGCTCTCCGCGCTTGGAAGCTTCAAATATATTATCCTGGGCATAAGACATTTGTAATGTGAAGATGCAGATCAGTACAGTCAGAAAAAATGAAAAAATAATTTTATGCATAATTTTTTGATTTATTGTTATTCATTTTATCAGGTTTTTTGTTGCTTTTTTCGTATTGGTTATTTTTTAGGTTAATTAGGTCAATCAGGTCAATTTAAATAATTTATTCAAAAGTACGTAATTATTTTATTGTATTGATAAATAAAAATACATGCATTTATTGAATTTTGATCGTAATGTTATAGTTTTACAAAACATTATAATTTCAGATCTTTATGAGTGAAGAGCTGACAAATGCCTTAATACAATTATTCTCTATTTTTTCCGGCCAGGATAAGGATCTGGTATCTGCAGAGGAAGACTATGTTAAAACATTATTATGTCACTATCTGGCTGATAAGGATGTGGAAAGCCTCTTGTCGAAGTACGATGAACTAAAACATTCAGAGACACAAAAGAGGAGTAGTAATAAAGATCAGAAGCTTACCTCGGTGAAAGATTCGGTCAGGGTGCTGGGAATATGTAATAACCTTAACAAGTCGCTTGATCATAAACAAAAAGTTATAGTGATCATCCGGCTGTTCGAGATTGTTAACCTTGCAGGGAATCCTTCAGACCCCAGGATAAAAATTATTGATTCAGTATCTAAAATATTCAATATTGCTGAGAATGAATTTTATAATATAACCGGTTTTATTACCAAGACGGATATACAGGAGTTCTTTGATCCAAGCCTGCTTTTGTTTACTCCATATAAGAATATCAGTACGGAAAGCAAAACAATATTCGTAAAAGGTATAGACGACAACATAATATTCCTGCATGTGAAGAGTGCGGACATGTACTTTTTCAGGTATCATGGTTCCAGGGAAATATTATATAACGGGTTTCCTGTAAATTCAAAAATAATATACCAGTTTGCTTATGGAGGGATCATAAGGTTGCCATTGGGAAAACCGTTATGCTACAGTGAGATCAGGAAACAATATTCAAAAGAAGAGGAAACAACCCCTGTTTCCTTTAATGTCAGAAATTTTTCTTTTAAAACAGGGGGGATCTCTTTCAGGGACATAAATATATCTGAAAAAGAGGGCAGCATAACAGGAATATTTTGTGAAACAGGAATTGCCAATTCAGAACTCCTTAAGCTGCTGTATGGAAATCAAAAACCTGATCAGGGGGAGATATTGATCAATAATATTAACCTGCATGAGGGAAAGAAAAAGCTACATGGCATAATAAGTTATCTGCCTGAAGAAGACCTTTTGTTTGAGGACCTGACAGTATATGAAAACCTGAGGTATAATGCAAGGCTGTGTTTAAAAGGCATAACAGGTAAAGAGATCAATGCACTGATTGAAGACCTGCTTACAGGACTGGACATTCTTGATCTTAAAGATATTATTGCCGGAAATCAGGCAGATACGGGAAAGATAACTGCCGCACAGAGGAAAAAAATAAATCTTGCACTTGAACTTATCAGGGAGCCGTCAATTCTGTTTATAGATAAACCGGATCCCGGTACAGGTTACCTTGAGTATGATAATGTTATTGATACATTATGTGAGCTGGCACAAAAAGGAATGATGGTTTTTGCCGGCATTGACCATATTACACCTTATATATTCAGGACATTCGACAAACTCATGTTCCTTGATAAAAACGGTAATATTATATGTTACGGGAAACCTGAAGATATTAAGGAATACCTGCGAAATACCGGTGTAATATCCCGTCCATTGCCTGATGAATGTGAGTCATGCAGCAGCTTTAATCCGGATGTAATTACCCGGGTGATAAATGCAGAAACAATAGATGATGAAGGCAGGAGAACAGGCAGAAAAAAGATCACTGCAAAGCAATGGGATAATTATTTCCGGGATAGTTATGACCCCGTTCATATTGAAGATATAAATGTACCCCTGCAATCATCACTGAAGATACCTTCATGGTTTGCACAGTTCACAATATTCCTCGGCAATACCTTCCGTCTGAAAACAGCAAAGTATAAGCATTTATTGTTTAATATTCTCGAAGCCCCGGTGCTTGCTTTTATTCTTGCTTTTCTGTTAAGGTATATTTCAAATGCAGATTCAGAATATATTTTCAGGGAGAATGAGAATATCCCTCTGTTTTTTATTGTTTCTGTCCTGATATCACTGATCCTGGGGATTAATATCACTGCAGATCAGATATTCTGTGACAGAAAACGGTTGAGGAGAAATAAGCTGTTGAAGATCAGCAGGTCAGGATATTTGTTGTCAACAATAATTGTATTGCTTATTTTAGGCGCCCTGCAATCAATTCTTTATGTTCTTGCAGGTTTGCCTGTCCTGAACATCAGGGGAATGATGTTTGAATTTTGGTTTGCCATGTTTACGACAAACGCTTTTGCAGTAATACTCGGCCTTAATGTGTCGTCTGCTTTTAATTCTATAAGAGGTATTATAGTAACGAACATAATTATTGTCATTCTGCAGATATTATTCAGCGGAGCTGTACTTGATCTCAGTAAACTGAACCGTTCTGTAAGCAGTGTTGACAAAGTGCCAATGATTGCCGAACTAATGGCATCTAAATGGGCTTATGAAGGCTTAATGGTATATCAGTATAAAAACAATGATATTCAAAAGGAGTTATATAATATAGAAAAGAGAATAAGTATAGCCAATTATATGCAGGTGTATTACATTCCTGAATTACTGAAGAGAGTGGATCAGTGCCTGTATGATATAAGAAGAAAAGACACAATAAAGGGATCTTTGGATAGAAATTTCAGGATTATAAAAAATGAAATAATAATAGAACAGGAAAATACGGGACTTCCTTTTAAAATGATTGAAAGACTTGAAAAAGGATCCTTTAATAATATGATCGGGTTTCATACAAAAGATTATCTCAAGAAGCTTGACTCTTACTATGGTATAATGTATCTGAATGCCACGAGGGATAAAGACGATATTATTAATAAATATCTCGAAAAGGATTTAGGTTTATATCAATCCGGGATTGACAAATATACTAATGACAGGATCACTGAAATAGTAAGGAACGGTAAGGAAAAGAAAAAGATTATGGTATTTCGCGACAGGCTTGTTCAGGTTGTTGATCCCGTTTACAGAGATCCCCGGGTGTCAGGCGGAATGAATATCAGAGCCCATCTCTTTGCACCACAGAAACATATTCTTGGAAACCTGTATAATACATTCTGGTTTAATATGGTAGTGATATGGATAATGGCAGCGCTTCTATATATCATATTATATTTTGATCTGCCGAAAATTATTGTGGCATTTTTCAGAAAGAAATTCATATATTTATAGCATTTATTTATAAATATGATACTCACTGCTGTAATAATCCTTATAGCCCTTGGAATACTCCTGATCTTGCTTGAATTTCTGGTCATTCCGGGAACCACCATTGCAGGTATCGGAGGGTTATTGTTCATGGCAGGAGGGATCTATGTATCATATACCTATCTTGGAAGCACTGCCGGTCATTACACATTGCTTGGAACATTATTGTTCGTTATTATTTCAGTGTATTATGTTCTTAAATCCAAAACGTGGAAGAAAATGATGTTAAAAACCTCAATAGATAGTAAGGTTGATTCTGTTGACGAAGAAGTTGTAAAGGCGGGGGATACCGGGATTACTGTTACTCGGCTTAATCCTGTTGGTAAGGTCAGGATAAATGATATTTATTTTGAAGCAAAATCTCTTGATAAATTCATTGATCATGACGCTGAAGTTGAGGTGGTTAAGATATTGAAAACGCAAATAATTGTTAAACTAAAAAAATGATAAAATGCTATTACAAATGTCCGCATCATACGGTTTATACATTGCCATAATTGTTGGTTGTATAGTTGGTCTTGTCCTGCTTTTGTACTTTATTCCGATAGGATTATGGTTTACAGCTTTGCTTTCAGGTGTTCGCATTTCACTTATTCAGTTGATCTTCATGCGCTGGCGAAAGGTTCCGCCGAAGGTTATTACCAATGCGCTGATAGCTTCTACCAAAGCGGGATTGAAATTGAACCGTAATGACCTGGAAGCGCATTACCTGGCAGGCGGGCATGTACAGGCAGTTATCAATGCTTTGATCTCGGCTGATAAAGCGAACATAGAGCTTCCCTTCCAGATGGCAACCGCAATAGACCTTGCAGGTCGCGAGGTTTTTGAAGCTGTACAGATGTCAGTAAACCCCAAGGTTATTGATACTCCTCCGGTCACTGCAGTAGCCCTGGATGGTATTCAGCTTATTGCCAAGGCAAGGGTTACAGTACGGGCAAATATCAAACAACTGGTAGGTGGCGCAGGAGAGGAAACTGTTCTTGCACGTGTTGGTGAAGGTATAGTGTCATCAATTGGTTCGGCACAGTCCCATAAGGCTGTTCTGGAGAATCCTGATTCAATATCGAGGGTAGTACTGGAGAAAGGACTGGATGCAGGTACGGCATTTGAGATACTTTCCATTGATATTGCGGATATTGATATAGGCAGGAATATAGGCGCTGTATTACAGACTGACCAGGCTGAAGCCGATCTTAAGGTAGCACAGGCAAAAGCCGAGGAGCGGCGTGCTATGGCTGTTGCCACAGAGCAGGAGAATAAGGCATTGGCACAGGAGATGAAGGCTAAGGTGATAGAGGCTGAGGCAGAAGTGCCGAGGGCTATGGCTGAAGCATTTCGCAGCGGTAACCTGGGGATCATGGATTATTACAGGATGAAGAATATTCAGGCAGACACAACAATGCGCGATTCCATAGCAAATCCGGACGGCCCGGAAGATAAGGAGTAGGGCTTTTTTTAATAGTATTAGTTTTGTGTTTGATGAGGTATTTATTAATTTTGTTTTTTTTCGGAGAGGTGGGAGAGTGGCTTAATCCACTGGTTTGCTAAACCAGCATACCTGTAAAGGGTATCGGGGGTTCGAATCCCCCTCTCTCCGCAAAATAAAATCATCCCCCCGAATTCTCGGGGGGATTTTTTATTTCGCAGAAGCTCGTTAAAAACTTGTTTTTATAAGAGTTTCGAAGAAATAAAAATGAATCCACCGAAAGGTGGATGATTTTTTAATTGCAGGTCATCCCACAGGGATCAACGAAGTTAATCCCCAATCAAGCTTGCTTGAATGTTCTGAGCCTTAAATAAAAAAAGGGGACATTGCTGCCCCCTCTCATACCTGTTAATTTATTAACTATTCCCTTAAATCAACATCTCCGTACTCTACTTCTATATAAACTTTTGATCCGGTATCACCCTTTGCACCTATTGTGCCTTCAATTGTGAATGAAGTGGATTTTATTTCCCTGTTAACATTGGCTTTTGATTCATTATAATCCAGATCACCGTATCTGCCTTTTCCTTTTATAGAATAGCCGGCATCTGAAGATATGCCGATGTCAATATCAGCATATTTTGCCACGACCTTGATATCTTTAAAGCCGGCAGGTACTTCTCCTATCCTGCAATTCCCATATTTTGTGTCCAGGTCAAGCTTTTTACTCAGCTTTTCGATCTTATAATCCGTATATTTACCGACAGTAACGAGATTGTTAACATCTCCCAGCTTATACCTGTCATATTTTGATTCGGAAACCAATGACACATTATTCTCAATATTTACTTTGGAATACTTGCTTACAACTATCAGTGCTTTACTGTCATTTATAGTGATCCCGGAGTAATTAATGATATATTTTACCCAGTTGCATTTTTCCACTTCTCCTTCGCAATATGATAAAGATACTGTGCTCAGCGGTTTGGAATCACTGAAAAGTAACTTGTTTGCCTTAAAATGCCCGTATTTGAGTATTATGTTGCTTTTCCCGTGTATCTCATTGATAAATATGCTGCCATATTTATTATACAGGTTCATTTTAAGGTATCGCGGCATGTGCACCGTATAATCAATACTGAAATTTTCGCTTGAACTGCTGCTGAATACCAAAAAACTCGAACTTGTATTGCTGAATTTCTCATCAAACTCTGTGACAGCTTTAATAACGTTATCTTCTTCACTGAATTTGATATTGATATAGCTTAATTTTTTGTCAGCCTTTTCCTTACTGGAAGACTCAACCTTTATCAAAACATCTATTGTAAGAAGATCCTTGTCCCAGTCTTTTATTGTAATGTCACCGTACTTGTTTGTAATATCGAGCAATGACTCCTGGTTTACAGTGTATTCCTTGTGGATCTCTTTTACATACTCCTGTTTCTCTGAAAAAGCGTGGTTTATTCCTGTTATCTGTAATACAATAAGTATTATCAGAAATTTAGACTTCAGTGCTTTCATTTTGTTTTGTTTTAATAGGTTTAATAGCATTTAAACGGTTTATTATTTTGTTCAGTACTTCAATCTTAAGCTGGTAATAACTGATCATCGCATTTATGACTCTTTCGTCGTTGGGATTAGCCTGTAACTCAACCTGCAGGTCATTATATAATGAATCCATGTCAGATAATTCATTCAGGATCATATTTTTTTCTATACTGTCATTAAGGTTAAGCCTGTCGAACTCATTGTATTTCTGGCTGACCAGCGATGCATAATAAGCTTCTGCCTCCCTGTATTCGGGTGATATGTCCGTAGCAGCCATACCGTCTGAAGAAGTGGTTCCTGCCTGGTCTGAAATAAAGGTGTCATAGGTCCATAATGAAGATAACACAACCAGAACAGCAACTGCCGCAACTTTCAGGACGAAAGAAAAAGATATCTTCCTGCTTTTGCCGTGGTAATTGTCAAGCTTACTCTGAAACCTTTCAAAGTGTCCGCCCTTAGGTTCAAGAGCATCAAAGGCATCTTTGTTTTCGCTTATTATTTTTTCCAGTTTGCTCATTATATTTTTACACTTTTAGTTTCTAAATATTCTTTTAATTTTTTTTTCGCCCTTGTTAATTGTGAACGTGATGTCGAACTTGTTATACCTAGTATTTCCCCTATCTCTTCATGATCATATCCTTCGATCAGGTACAGCGACAGGATTATCCTGTAACCGTCGGCAAGCTCGTTTATTGCCATCCTGATCTCCTCAATCTTATAATCAATGTCTTCTGTTTCATCATCATCGTCCTCTTCCTTAATATTGTGATTCCTTTCTTCTATATTCTCGACCTCTATCTTGTTTTTTTTTATAGAGTCCAGCGAATTATTGATAACAATTTTTTTCAACCATGCCCCGAAACTTACTTTCCCGCTGTATGTACTTATCTTGTCAAATGCTGCAAGAAACGAATCCTGCATTATGTCTTCAGCTTCCATACTATCATTCACTATCCTGTAACTCGTGTTGTACATTGCTTTGTAGTACAACTTGTAAAGCTGAAATTGTGCTTTTGAATCTCCCTCTCTACACTTATCAATAATCTCCTGATGTATGTTATGATATAATGTGTTCAAGATTTCAACGATTTCTGTTTAAATGACGAATAAAATATATAAACGCTGCATGTTTCCATACATTCTTTTTACAAAATAAATAAAATTTTCAACCCGGTATCCCGGAATCAGTTTATCAGTTTTCGATATGGGCGTATTGCAATAGGCCCGTACTATATATTTCTAATGATGACGTCATTGCGATCCCGAGACACTCGGGAGAAGCAATCTTTTTCATCCAATCAATCAATCATGCTCCCTATACGATTTTCTGCTTGTTGCGATTGCATATAAGATATTTCTTCGAATATAGCCGCAATACAATCGCTTTTTTGTTTTATTTTATTTATTCCCTGGGTTTCACCCAGGGCTATTAATATTTCACCCCTAACTGGGTTTTATCCGGTATCTTTTCATTTCCAAATCTCCAAATTTCCAAATTGGCAAATTTCCAAATTTCCAAATTTCCAAATTGGCAAATTTCCAAATTATTTATCCTCTTTATCAATAATCTCAAACTCCTGCGTAAGCTTCTCACCGTTTTCATCTATCAGTGTGAGGATATGCTTGCCTTTCTCCGGGCTCAGTGCAATATGGTGAAAACCATTAGTCCGGCAGATATATTCATCATCCACATGCCAGAAAATAGTTGTGCCTGGCTCTCTGTGTGCAACTTCAAATATAGTGCTTCCTTTTTTTCCGTCCATTTCCACGGGTACATATATTTTTGTTATGTCTTTCGGATATATCACTTCCATCATGCCTGCAGAGGATTGTTGTTTGTTATTTATGCAGTCTTCCCTGTAGGGAGGTAATTTTTTATAATTTGCATTTTTGGATCTGTAAAACCATTCCATTGCCGGAGGCAGGATAAACCAGGATACATGCTGCATATCAGCCGGTGATTCACAATCGCTGTGCACCCGGTATCTGCCTGAAGGATCAAGATGTATAAGCTTGTGGTACGGACATTTGGGAAACCGCAGTCCTGTCTCAGGCACCCATATTGAATCTACATGCTCGCATACTTCTGACGCTATATACCCGCTTTCCCTGCATGTGGGGAGCAGGATCATCTCATCAAAGGGTTGTATGAACCACTCTTTTGAATGCGGAAGGAAATCAAAGATATCGAACATAACAGGCGCCGCAGTGTTTATTCCTGTCAGCTCCGGACGTCCTTCACCGTCAGCATTGCCTATCCATACACCAACAACATACAAAGGAGTAACGCCTATTGCCCAGCCGTCCCTGAACCCGAAGCTGGTACCTGTTTTCCAGGCTATCCTCTGTTCCGAAGAGAAAT
>Ga0180433_10004893_pt1 | contig 18538 bp, 17 predicted proteins | sample SS_ome_8_FD_132980 | JGI IMG/M metagenome (GOLD analysis project Ga0180433, IMG submission 132980) | Hypersaline lake sediment archaeal communities from the Salton Sea, California, USA - SS_1_D_1 metaG | ecosystem: Environmental > Aquatic > Non-marine Saline and Alkaline > Hypersaline >... | reverse complement strand
CCCGGTTGCCATTGGCAGGCCGGAGGCCTGCCCCACTTTGGCTGCCGCCGCAGAATCGCGGGCTTAACCAGCGTTCGCTGCCTCTCGGGCTAACCTCCTACCTCCTACATTCTTTATCCTAAGCCCTTGGGCATTCTTCTTCAGAAGTTCCGCTCCACGAAGGTGGTATCGATCTTGTTCTTCACGAAGAGGTTGTGGGACAGAATATGCAGGCAGGCCGGGATGGTCGTCTTGACCGGCGCGATGACGAACTCGGACAGGGCCCTTTTCATCGTGTTGATGGCCTCTGTCCTGGTCCGTTGGTGAACGATAAGCTTACAGATAAGCGAATCGTAGGTGGTCGATACCGTCCATCCCTGGTGAACGTGGGTATCGACCCTCACGCCCGGGCCGCCGGACGCGATGTACCTGGTTATCGTGCCCGGCGAGGGGGCGAAGTTGTTCTCCGGGTCCTCTGCGTTGATCCTGCACTCTATCGCGGCGCCGGTGTGCCTTATGTTTTTCTGTCTCAGCTTGATCGAGTGGCCGGCCGCCACCTTTATCTGCAGCTTTATTAAATCGTGGCCGGTTACCATTTCGGTGACGGGATGCTCGACCTGGATCCTGGTGTTGGCCTCTATGAAATAGAACCGTTTTTTTTCGTCCAGCAGAAACTCGACCGTGGCGGCGCTGGTGTAATTCGCCTCCTTTATTATCCTTATCGCCGCCTCGCAGAGTTTTTCCCGGGTGTGCTCGTCAATGACGCCGCACGGCGACTCTTCTATCATCTTCTGGTGCCGCCTTTGTATGGAGCAGTCACGCTCGTAGAAGTGAACGACGTTCCCGCGGGAGTCCGCCATAACCTGCACTTCTACGTGCCTGGGCCTTTCGATGAGTTTTTCGATGTAGACCCGCGGATCCTTGAACGCGGCGTTGGCCTCCGACTGCGCGGCGGCGAACGCCCCGTGAAAGCTTATCTCGTTGTGAACCACACGCATGCCCCGACCGCCGCCTCCGGCGGCTGCCTTTATGATAACAGGGTACCCTATCCTGTCCGCCACCTTGAGGGCTTGAGCGGCGTTTTCGGTGGGGCCGTCGGAGCCGGGCACGACCGCCACCTTGGCCTTTTGCGCCAACCGCCTGGCCTCGACCTTGTCGCCCAGCATCCTCATGGCCTCTACGCCCGGGCCGATGAAGGCTATGCCGCACTCGCCGCAGATCTCGGCGAAATTCACGTTCTCGGCGAGGAATCCGTAGCCTGGGTGTATCGCGTCGACGTCGGCGATCTCGGCGGCGCTGATGATCCGGGATACGTTCAGATAGCTTTCGGAAAGCCCCGGCGGCCCGATGCAGACACTCTCGTCGGCCAGGGACAAGTACGGCGCTTCCCGGTCCGCTTCGGAGTAGACCGCGACCGACTCCACGCCCAACTCACGGCAAGCGCGGATTATACGCAGCGCTATCTCCCCGCGGTTGGCTATTAGTATTCTTGAAAACATCGGCTAATCGGGTCGCACCTGAAACAGCACCTGGCCGTATTCGACGGCCTGTCCGTTCTTTACACATACTTTGACGACGGTGCCTGAAACGTCCGGTTTTATCTCGTTCATCACTTTCATCGCCTCGACTATGCACACGACAGTTTGGGGGTCGACGTGCGAACCGGCCTCGATGTAAGGTTCGGACTCGGGGCTGGCCGCGGAGTAGAAGATTCCTACTATCGGGGATTTGATGTCGGCCAGCTCGCCGGCAGGCTCGCCGCCGGCGGGAATGTCGGTCGCTGCCGCACCTGGCTTTGCGGGGGCGGCTGCGGGTTCGCGCGGCGGTGCGGCAGCCGGCTGCGCCGCCGCTGGCGGCGTCCGTTTGAGGGAGATCTTTTCGTCGCCGCTGCTTATTTCGATCTGCGTAAGATCGTTTTGCTTCATAATGTCGATCAGTTCTTTTATCCTGTCCAGATCCGCGCTTCTGTCTTTGGCCATTGCCCGGTCCTTTCAGTTGTGCACCGCAGCCGGCACAAAAAAAAGCAGCTCAACATGTGTTGAGCGTCTCGGTAAAAGTATACCGGTGCGGGGTGGTATTGCAAGAAAAATCACCCCGGCGGCCGGGGTTGGAATGGCCCGGGCCGCGTCCGATAATTATCGACACATGTGCCCGTGTACTTGCTTTTCCACTTATAAAGAATCCAGAATTCAGAAGCCAGAATGGCGACCTTCGGCCGCGCCCTTTGCGGCTTTCTCCGCAAAGGGGTTAAGGGTGTTACCGCCGGAGGCGTTGTGTTTCTTGGGAGCCTAGCGAAGCGAAGGACCTAAATGTCAGGAGGGTTACTGACTACTGACTACTGTCTACTGTCTACTGACTACTGTCTACTGACTTATGCCGCCTCCAGGCCGATCGCGGTTATGTCGTCAGCGGGCTGGTCGGCTTCGCTTTGCTGGATGCGGGTGTTCAACTGCTCGAAAAATTCGTCGAGGGGAAGATTCTGGATGCTGCGGAATTCCTCGCTGAAGACGAAACCGTCTTTGTCCTCGAAGTTTCCGATGAACCGTTCGGCGCCGTCGGAATACAAAAGAAGTTTATCCCCGCGCTGCAGTTGCACAGACCCCTGCTTGTACTTGGATTCAGATAGGACGCCGAGCAGGTGGCCGGGCACCTTCAACTGCCGGGGCTCGCGGCCGGGCCGCAGCAGGACAGGGTAAGGGTGTCCGGCCCGTACGTATATGACCTGCATGCGCTCGGTGTTCAACAGGCAGTAGCAGCAACTGGCGAACTGCTGGCCCGACAGTTTTTGTTCGGCCATTCGCTGGTTAAGAGCCTCCAGTACCTCAGAGGGAGGGAAAATGTTGTAGCTGTGCCGCCCGCTTTGACGCATGACCATGGCCTGCTTTAGAAAGATGGTCAACAGGGCCGCCGGCATACCGTGGCCGACGACATCCGCCACGTAGAAACCTATATGACTTTCGTCCAAACGCGCCACGTCGTATATATCTCCCGAGACCCATTCAGCCGGCATGAATGTCGCCGCCCACCGCAGCCCCGGCGAGTCTGGCAGCCGCTTGGGCAGAAAATCCCTTTGTACCAGTCCTGCCATTCTAAGCTGGGCGGCCAGGTTATCGACGAAAGCCTGGTTGTCGGTGCATTTGTTGACAAGGTTGGCAGTGCTGGTGGAATCAGGTTCGAGCATTATGCTTTCTCCGGCTTATAGGACTGTCATACAATAATTGCGGGCGATTCGGCCGCCTAGAAACCGGCCTTGAACAAGACAAGAACAAGCCGGTTCGAGCTTTTATTCGGCTAAAATCCCATGTGACTTTGGAGGATTCCAGGGAGGATTCCAGATATAAACCGCGGGTCCGAGGCATCGCGGTGCCGGAGCATAAGGCGGGATCGCCTCGGCGGATCACGCGAATATAGCCGAGCCGATGCGCACGATGGTGGCGCCATGCTCGACGGCGATCTCATAGTCGTTGCTCATTCCCATGCTAAGTTGGGTGAACTCGGGCCCGACGAGCCTCTCACCCTTTACCTCAACGAACAATTCCCGCGTTCTCTCGAAGCATGCCCTTATTACGCCCTTGTCTCGGGTCAGAGGGGCCATTGTCATCAGACCGGTCAGCGTGATGTTCTCGAGCGTTGCGATCTGCTCGGCCATGTGGGTGGCCGCGCCGACCGGAACGCCGTACTTCTGCGGCTCCGCGGAGGAGTTGACCTGCAGGAGAATTCTGCATCGAAGGTGCATTTTGGCCGCCACAGAATTTATCTCCTCGGCCAGACGCAGAGTATCGACCGAATGTATCATCGAGCAGATACCCAGTATCGGCCGGACTTTGTTGCGCTGTAGGTGCCCTACCATGTGCCAGTTGACGGCTGTGGGAATCCGGCGGTCGCTGTTGTTTCCGGCGGCCAGAAACCGATTAACTTGTTGAGAAACCTTTGCAAGCTGCTGGGCGCGGTTTTCTCCCAAGTCGGTCAAGCCCAGGGATATGACCTGCTTGACTTGCTCGATTGACGCGCTCTTGGTTACGACCACCAGCCTTACGTCGCTGCTGTTTCTTCCTGCCCGCGCACAGGCGGCCGTGATCCTCTCATTGACGGTTCCTATTTTTTCGGCGATCCTGTTCATGGCGGTTAGGGCAGGAACCGGCCCGGGTTTCTCAGTTTGGCCGGCAGGTACTTGTTCACGACGAAATCCAGTCCGTGTTTTGCAAAGGCCTGCTGTTCAACGCGGACGCCCATGTCAAGCATAAGTTTGATCGCCTTTTGCCAGTCCTTGTGGTGCTTGACGAACGGGTCGTTCTTCATTGCGTCTTTGGCCCTCTTTATGTCGACGGCCTTAAGGGGATGGGTGGGCAGCTTGTATTTTACTATGTCCTGGGGCGTAACGCCCAAAAAGCGCGCCGAAGGTACGCAGAAGAACCTGTTCAGGTGCGCGGCATTGCCGCTTCCGGCCTTGAGAGTCCGGTAGATGTTGAAGTAACCGTAAGGGTCGCCGTCGACGAAGGCATAGACCGGTATGTTCAGCTTTTCGCAAAGCCGCCTTATGAACCGGCGGCAGGCCCTTGTGGGCACGCCGCCCATGCTGATCAGTATGCACTTGGCCTTGTTCCAGTAGTCGTATTTGAGCAGCCGCTGGAACATGCCGGCGGTCTCGATGGCCAGTATGAATTTGGCCCGGGACTCGAACTCAAGATTCTCGACCTCGGTTGGGATCGAGTATGCGCCCGAGCCGAACCTTGTGCAGTCGATCTTGACGGTTCTGCCCTTCGAATCGGTGTCGAACACCAGCAGCCGGCCCGCCACGTCGCCGCCTTTTTCCTCCGGGATGAATTTCAGCTGTTCGCGGTTTACCCTGAACATGGCCTCCACGTCGTCCATGATCGTATCTGACTCGGCTTGCTCGGCGAAGCCCGCCTTGCCCCAGTTCTTTGATATGTAATATGCCTCACGCTTCGTGGCCATGTCGTTCTTTTGGATAAGTTCCTTCGAAAGCGCCATCATCTTCAGTGCCTGGGCGAACGTCTTTACGGTGCCTACGGTCAGAGTCCGCATCTTGTTTCTACCGAGCATCTCGAAGTAACCGGCACTGGGCTGGTATCTTACGTTGCTCAGCGCGCGAATCGGCGCCACCAGCGAGGGGTTCTTTTTCTTGAGTATCTTGCCGTGGATATCGACCGCGGTGTCGTTTATCCTGTCCACGACAGTGGGATTTCTCTTTCGGGCCATCGAATCCTCCAGGCGTTTCGTCAACCGGCTGCCAGCGCTGTTACCATCCGTTCGGCCGAGGCCTCCGGCCGGGCGCGGCCGGTCTTTATGTGGTAATCGGCCTCGGCCAGCCTGCAAAGCGCATCACCAATACGTTCTATCTGCATGTTTTCGAGCTTCTTAAAAAAGGCGTCACGGGCGGACCAGATTCGAAGGCGGGAGACTATCTCCCTGCGGTTTATGCCCCGCGACAGCATGACCCTGGCATTGAACAGACGCCTCAGGCAGTAGGCGAAGGCGCCGACGAACATGTAGCCGGCGGAAGGGTCTTCAGCGAACATGATCCGCAGTTTTTCAATCGCCGCGGCCGTGTTTCCGTCCAGCGCCTCGTCTATTATGGCGAAGGCGTTGAACAGGCGGTTATGGCCCACCAGAGCCTCGACGTCCCCGGCGGTGATCGTACGGCGGTCTCCGGCGTAAACCGCCAGCTTGTCTATCTCTCCGGTGAGCACGGGCAGTTCCTCGCCCGCAAGCTCTATAAGCGTTTCGGCCGCCGACGTCGGCAGTTGCTTGCCGCAGTTCTGGCGGCTATAGGCGGCCAGAAGCGACGGCAGCTGCCTTCGGTTTGGTTGCTCGACCTTTATCAGTGTGCCGGTCTTGGCGAGTTTGCGGTACAGCCGGGTATTGGACGGCCAGCTTCGCACGGTCAGTATCAGCACGCTGGTTCGACAGGGACTGTCGAAGTACCGCTCGAAAAGCTCACGGTGCCGGCTTATAAGCTCGTCCGCCTCCTTGACCACTACGATCCGGCCCGCCGCGAACAGCGGAGGTGTTCGTAGTTCGTCCAGGATGTCCGCGACGGCGTCCTGGGCGGCGTCGGCGATGAAGGCGGATCCGTCGGCTCCGAAAGAAGCGGTGATTTTCTCCAGCAGCCTGTCACACTTTGTGTTGACCAGAGCCGCATCCTTGCCCGCGATTACATACACAAGGCTGCGTTCCTTCGCGGAGGCGGAATTCATTGCACCCATTGAGCTGCGCTACTTCGAAACCTCGGTGTTTTGTTGTTCGCCCTGAGTTTCGTCCTGTCCGACCGTTATCTTCTCGGCGGCCACGAGTTTGTCCTGCGGGTCGAGTTTAATCAGACGCACCCCCTGCGTATTTCGGCCTATGGAGCGGACCTGGTCCAGGCCGGTGCGTATAATAATTCCCCTGGCGGTTATCAGTATGAGCTCGTCCGTGTCACGGGCTGTCTTTAGGGCGACCACCTTTCCGTTTCTGGCGGTGGTCTTGATGTTTATAAGGCCGATGCCGCCGCGGCTCTGAACGCGATAGTCTTCCAGGTCGGTGCGCTTGCCGTAACCGTTTTCGCAAATCGTAAGCAGCGAGGCGTCCTTTTCCGTTATTACCATGCCGACCACACGGTCGCCGCCGCGGAGCTTGATGCCCCTGACACCCCGGGCGGTGCGGCCCATCGAGCGTACCTGCTTTCCTTCGAACCGTATTGCCATGCCGTTGCGGGTCCCCAGCAGCACGTGGGTCTCGTCCTGTGATACGGCGACGGCGATGAGATCGTCGTTGGGATCCAGCTTGATAGCCGTAACGCCTGTGGACCTCGGCCTGGCGTAGGCGCTGAGCTTGGTCTTCTTGATTATTCCGCGGGCGGTGGCCATAAGAAGCTGGCGGGCGGGCCCCTCTTCACTGTTCCGGCCCTTGAGGTCCGGCACGCCGATTACAGACGCGACCGTCTGGTCGCCGAGTTTGAGAAGGTTGACTATATTGCGGCCCTTGCTCTGCCGGGACATGCTGGGTATGTCGTAGACCCTCAGCCAATAGCACCTGCCTCGATTGGTGAACACCAGCAAAAAGTCAAGCGTCGAGGCGGTGAAAAGGTGCTTGAGGAAATCGCCCTCTCTGGTGTCCGAGCCGATGATGCCCCTCCCGCCCCGGCCCTGCTTGCGGTATGTGTCGACGGCCGTCCGCTTGACGTAACCGGCGTGGCTTACGGTGACCACCACATCTTCGTCCGCGATCAGATCCTCCAGATCGAACTGCTCGATCGACGCGGCGATCTGAGTCCGTCGTTTGTCGGAGTATTTTTCCTTTACCTCATGTATGTCCTCACGGATAACGTCGAGAAGCACCTGCTCGCTGGAAAGTATGGCTTCGTAACCCTCGATTCGCTCGGTCAGCTCGGAGTATTCACCGGCCAGTTTCTTCATCTCCAGACCGGTCAGCCTTTGCAGTTGCATGGTCAGGATGGCATCAGTCTGGGGGCCGGTGAGGAACTGGTCGGCGGAGCTTTTTTCGGCGACGAAAGCCTCCGGGAGGATCTGTCTCAAGACGGCCGATTCGGCAAGTCTCAACGGCTTTTTCATCAGGGCCAGCTTGGCGGCGGCTGCGTCCGCCGAACTCTTGATCAGGTCGATTATCTCGTCTATGTCGCTTACCGCCAGAATGAGGCCTTCGAGCACGTGGGCCCTGTTGCGGCAGCGTCTGAGCAGAAACCGGCTGCGCCGCCGCACGACGTTTTTCCTGTGGCCAACAAAGGCGTTGAGCATCTGCTTTATGTCGAGCGTTTCCGGCCTGTTGTTGACAAGCACAATGTTGGACACTGCGAACGTTGTCTCAAGTGGGGTGTACCGGTAAAGCTTGTTCAAAACGACGTTCTCATCGCAGTCTTTTTTCAGTTCCACCACGATGCGAAGCCCCCGCCTGTCCGACTCGTCCCGCACGTCGGCTATTTCGGCGATGGTTCCGTTGTGAACGCAGTCCGCTATTTTGGAGACTATGGTGGTCTTCACCACGGTGTAGGGAATTTCTGTTATAATTATTCTTGTCTTTCCCTTTTTTGGCGTTTCGATTTGTGCCTTGGCCCGCACCTTGAGATGGCCGCGGCCTGTAGTGTAGGCGTCCACGATGCCTTTTTTGCCGCAGATAACGCCTCCGGTTGGAAAGTCCGGCCCGGGCAGGCGCTTCATGATATCCTTGAATCCGCATTGGGGGTCGTCTATGACAAGAAGAAGCGCCTCGCAAACTTCTGCGACGTTGTGCGGGGCCAGGTTCGTGGCCATGCCCACGGCGATGCCCGTCGAGCCGTTGACCAGCAGGTTCGGGAACTTCGAGGGAAGTACGGTCGGTTCCTCGCGGGTTTCGTCGTAATTCGCCACGAAATCGACCGTGTCGTACTTGATGTCCTCCAGCATATCCATGGCAGCCGAGGTCATTCTCGCCTCGGTGTAACGCATGGCCGCAGGCGGGTCTGCGTCGATGCTGCCGAAGTTCCCCTGCGGGTCGACAAGGCAGTACCGCATATTCCAGTGCTGGCCTAAGCGAACGAGCGTTCCGTAGGTTGCCTGGTCGCCGTGGGGGTGGTAGTTGCCGCCGGTATCCCCGACGATCTTGGCGCACTTTCGGTGTTTTGACCGCGGCCCCAGATTCAGGTCGTTCATGGCCACAAGGATCCGCCGCTGGGAAGGCTTCAGTCCGTCGCGGACGTCCGGAAGAGCCCGCGATACGATCACACTCATGGCATAGTTTAGGTAGCTGTTTTTCAGCTCGTCGAGGATTCTCATGTCCTCGAACCGCTCCTGTATCTGGTTGGTTTCGGCCATGTTTTCCTGTTCCGTAGTTACCCGCCGGTATGGTAGCCTGTCAGGCGGTTGCGGTCAAGGGGGCCGGCTCTGCCGATGACCCATTTTTCGTGCTCGTGCTCAGTGAGGCGAAGTCCCGCACCCATCGACTTTGCAACTTGCGTTGGCAACCATCGAGTACGCGTTGCTCTGAAATCTTTTTTTGAACTGTCAATTCCGAACTCTTTCCGGTGTGCAGCCTACACCAGCAGAACGGTGCAGCGCCCCCCACGGGCTTACCGCCGGCCTCCGCCGTGAATGAACCGCATCTGGCCGATGTTCGGAACAAACAGCCATGGTTTTTCGAAGGGCCGGAACCAGCTCGGCCAATAGACGAACAGGGCCTTTCCCACCAGGTAATCGCGGGGGACGATTCCCTGCCGATAAAGACGCCCGTTGTTGCCGATGCCATCCTGATCCCACCATCTGCCGTCCTGGCTGTTGGGGCTGTTGTCGCCGAGCACGAAGAATTGGTCTTCGGCCAGGGTAAGGGGATTGCCCTGTGTGGCGCGGCCGGGGATTTCGGAGCCGGTCCCGGTCCGCGTGGATGTGTAGTGGATATCCTTATAGACGGCGACATGCGATACACAAAGCCGGCCTGCGCCGAAGATTTTCACCCGCGGTTTAATCCGGGGCCTCCGGGGGCCGGCCCCTTCAGGGCCGTCGCCGAGATTGTAGCAGAGCCGCTCACCGGCGAATTCGAAGATCAGCCGGTGGTCAGAGTTGGCGAATTTAACCCGAACCGGTTTGTCCGGAACCGGTGTCCGAATGTTCCCGCGGATCAGTTCGGTGGTTTCGCCGCCGTAGGCCGATTCGATGACCATTACTCCGGAGGTGTCCGCCCATGCGGTATAGATGGTTTCGTACTTGCCGAGGCTGATGCCGACGCGAGCCGAGGATCCGCATCGGGCGTACATACTGACCATTAGGTCGCTGCAGTAAGGTAGGTCATCCAATATCCGCAGGTCGTTGTAGGCACAACTTGCCCGCCAGTTCAGATCGCCCGGGGGGGCATATAACATGTAGTGCCTGCGGCCAGTCTGATCGTCCAGGCGGTACCGGGTGGCGTCATCGGCGTCTGCGTGCCAAGCCGAGCCCGGGGCCGGTTTGAGGGGCTGCTGCCACGGGTAACCGTTGAACATTCCCGCCCTGGGCCTGACCGGTCGATAGTCGTTGTTGTACACCGGCAGCCACATATCCGCCTGTACCTTTCTCGGTTTGCGGCTGATTCGCCCGTTGACGTATATATCGCCGTCGATTATCTGGATGTTTTCGCCGGGACGGCCTATCAGGCGTTTGATATAGTTTATCCTCGGCTCGAGCGGGTTCTTGAAAACCACAACGTCCCAGCGTTTGGGTTCGAGGAACTGGTATATGCACTTCAGCACGAGGATTCTGTCTCCGTTAGCCACCATTTCGCGGCCGGCCTGGCGGTAGTAGCCGCAGCTCGGACACCTCGTCGGCTGAATCATTACCGACCCCGGCGGGACCGTATCCTGCGACAGTCCGTATTCCTGGGGTATAAAACCGTAGTCGTACCGGAAACCGCACTGGCGGCAGCGCAGGCGAAAATGAGCGCCCTTGAGTGTGTCCGCCATGCTGCCGGTTGGTATGCGAAAGGCCTCCATTACGAATGCCCTGAATACGAAGGCCAGAATGAAGGCGGTTATCAGCCACTCGAACGTGTTGGCAATTTCCGCGGCGATGTTTCTCCGCCGGCGGCTATGTGATTTACCGGGCATAGCGGGTTCCTGCACAAGAGGCCAAAGGGCCGCGATTATACGGCCGGCGACTCTAAGGGTCAACCAGCCGGTTTCTTGGGTAATCCGGAATTCAGTAATCGAGGGCCTTTGCCAGGGGCCTGCCGGATGGGGTTTGTCCGCGGTCGGCGTTTTTTTTCAAAAAAAGGCTTGCCGCGTCGAAGTCCTTGCTATATCTTGTGTTAACAGAAGAGAATCGATCGGATCGGTTCATGTTCGCTCATATTGGGGAATGGCATGTCAACGATCACGAAGAAAGAGCTCATCAATCGAATTTCCGATAACACACAGGCCAAAAGGGTCCTGGTAAAGCGGATAATCCAGGACTTTCTCGATGAGATAACCGCTGAGTTGTGCAACAATAACCGTATTGAGTTCCGTGATTTCGGTGTTTTTGAGATAAGGTCCCGCGCCGCCCGGATGGCGCAGAATCCCAAGACTCTCGAGCGGGTTAAAGTCCCCTCGAAGCGGACAGTGAAGTTCAAAATGGGACGGCTGATGCGGGAAAACCTCAGCGGCGCGACCTCCAGATCTGCCGGTGTTAAATAGCTGCATGGTCCGATCGAAGAGTCCGCGGGATGCGCCGGGTGTAAAGTAAGTTGTAGATTGTGAAGGAGTTCCGCCCATGTCTGAGGGAACGGTCAAGTGGTTCAACCAGAAGAAGGGCTACGGTTTTATCACTACATCCGACGGCAAGGAGATATTCGTACATTACTCCAACATACGCGCCGAGGGTTTCAAGAATCTCACAGAAGGTGACGCCGTAAGCTTCGACGTGGTGGACGGAGAAAAGGGCCTTCGGGCCGAGAACGTAGTTCCGAAATCACGATAACCGGCGGCGGTCCCCGCGATACCGGCATTATTCTTGCAAGGCAGCCGGATTTCTGGTATAAATATCTGCTTGCCGTAACGAGGTTCGGGTTATGATCGTCAGAGAGCAGAAATCCGGTTTGGAGTGCAGCGTTCTGGTTTTGAACAAGCACTTTATGGCGGTCCGAATCGTCGGTGCCAGGCGCGCTTTTTCTCTGCTGTGCAGGGAGTTGGCCGAGGTTGTTTCATGCGAGGCCGGCGGGTATTCGGCTTATGATTTCGAGGACTGGTGCGAGGTCAGCCGGTTCAAAAGGTCATTTGAGCCTGACGGGCACGACTGGGTGGCGACCGTGAATTTTCATATCGCCGTACCGCGCGTCATCAGGCTGCTTTTTTATGATCGGCTTCCGAGAAACGACGTCAAGTTCAACCGCCGCAACATTTTTGCCCGTGATGCCAACCGGTGCCAGTACTGCGGAAAGCGTCATTCCACCAAAGATCTTTCCCTGGACCATGTGATTCCCAGGAGGTTGGGCGGCCAATCAGTGTGGGAAAACGTGGTGTGCGCGTGTCTTAAGTGCAACGTCAGGAAAGGCGGCCGCAAACCCTCGGCCGCCGGCCTGAGCTTGATACGGAAACCTGTGAAGCCGAGGCACAACCCCCTCGTGCACTTCCATCTCGGCCATGAGCGTTACCGCAGCTGGAAGCAGTTCCTGGACCACGCTTACTGGTCGGTGGAGTTGAAGTAGGGAACGGTAGACCAGTAGGCCTGCCGCCCGAAGGGCGGCAGGCCTACTGGTCTAATCGTCTACTCGCCTGCTCTTCCCCTACCATGTCGAAGTGGCGGTGTATTCCAGGACAACGGTCGAACCAGCCGGCACTTCGACCTCGAATCTGGCTGTTCGAGCGTCGCGCTTGGAGTAATCATGAGTGGCCCTGTCGATTCGCCAGTTCACCTCGGCGGTGAATCTTTCGTCCACAAAAACCACCACGGACTGTTGCTTCCTGTTGCGAAGTTCGATCTTGTGCGATTCGGTAATTATGCGGCGGCCGTGCCGGCTGTCCACGAGGGTGTGCTCGGCTGCTATGTCGAAGGCATCACCGACGTACAGGGACAGCTTTTCGTCCTTCGGCGTGTGGTCGATCCGGTCCTCACCCACGAATTCGAGGTTTTCGTCCGCCGGGTCCTTTTTGAAGACACGAACCTTTCCTTTCGGAAGTGCCATGCCCAGGCCGTTCGCCGCCGTGTTTTCAAACTCGAGCTTGACCTGGACCTTGTCCGGGCCGCGGTTGGGTTCATAAATATAAACCTTTCGAACCGGCACGCCGCCCACCGTGGGTATAAACTCGACCTGCTTGACCTGGTTGTTGTTTACCGTGCTGGGCCGGCTGAGCGTATAGAGGTGATACTCCATGAACGGTTTGACCTCGGGAGGCCCTGCGGCCCTGTCGCCGGCCAGGGCCATTTCACGCATCATGGGTCTGGGTTCGGCGATTCGCCTCACGTCTCCGGCGATAAGCTTTATCGCCGCGTTTTCGTAGGCCTTGCCGCTTCTGTTGTCTATGGTTATCCAGCCGGAGAAGTTCATGGCTGCTTCGGCGCTGTCGAGAATCGCCGAGTAGTCGGCGCTCCATCGGATTTGTCCGGTGGTGTAGGTGATCCGGCAGAGAAGCTTTCCCTCGGTGCGAGATTCCGCAAGCCAAACGAGAGTCGGCCTGGTAACCAGGCCTTCGGGCAGATCCCTCAGGGAGATCGCCTCCACCGCGCTTCGGTCGAGTATCTCGATGCCTTCGTTGTCGGTTTCCAATATCAATTCACCTCCGAGGGCCGCCATGAGCCTGCCGTGCACCCGCCTGCTCTCGTCGGAGCCGCTTCCCTTGACAATTACGCCGACCGGCCGGTCTATATATCGCCTCAAAAGGCTCGAGGCGCTGACGAGGTCATACTCGTAGTTTTGCTCGAGAATGGAAACCGTACCGGGGTTTGAAAGGCATGAAAAGCTTACGCTCGTGGGGTCGATGGCCGAGGCTACGCCGGTGAACTTGACCTTGTTGAGTCCATCCTCGAAAACCATACGCCGGGATTCCCGCACTACGGCGAAATCGTCGTTGTAGATCGTAATAGCCACAGCCGGTTCCGCGTCTTCTTTTCCGCCGGCGGCCGCCCACATCACAGCCGCGAGCAGAACGGCATGCCAAAAATAATGAGATTTCATGGCCTTTCCCCGAATACCATTACTTGTGTGATGAACTATCCGCTGGCATTATCCCGCGCAGGCTGCGGACCGGCAAGGCGCAAAAATGGGGTCAGGAACCTTTTTTGGGAAAAAGGCTCCTGACCAATTTTTCGCAAACAGGTCCCATACGTTCTATTTCCTATAGGACCTATAGGACGTGAACAAGCGTCCTTACTCCTGCTGCTCCAGCTCAGGCCTTGTGAACACCGGCTCGGGGCCTTCGAATTCGGTGATCTCGAACTGCCGTCGCTCGGCGCTGGTCATAACCGGCTGTTCGATCAGCCAGGGTGTGATAAACACCACCAGCTCGCTGGTCACCGTGTCTTCGCCCTCGAACCGGAACAGCATACCGGCCACGGGCAGGTCGCCGAAGAACGGCACCTTGTTGATCTGTCTGGTGACGTCCTTTTTGCGAAGGCCGCCTAAAACCACGGTCTGGCCGTCCTCGATCAACAATGTGGTGTCGGCCTCCCGTCTGTCAACGACGGGCTGCGGGAACTGGTTGTCGGTCGTTCCGACCACCACGACCTCGTCGGTTTGGACGCTGAACTTGGGTTTCAGATTCAGCCGGATCATCCCGTCGCGGGTCAGGTGCGGCGTGACCTGCAGCTCAACTCCCACTTCCCTGAACTGGGTGGTGCCGATGTTTCCGCCCTCGGAAGTTTCGGTCAGCTCCTGATACGGAAGTTCTTCGACGATTTTGATCAACGCCTGCTGATTGTCGAGGACCAGTATTCGCGGATTGGCCAGCAGTTTGGCGTCTATCTTGTTATGCTGGGCCTTGATAACCGTATCGATGTCCAGGCCGGCGGTAAGCAACCCGAATCGCAGGGCTCCTGATACGCCGGAGGTCTTGCCGGTGGCGCCCTCGAAAACGCCCGTAAGGAACGGATTGTTAGTGCCGGAGGGATTCTCTCCTATGGTGGGAATGCCGTCGGTGGCGTCGTAGGTGGTGTTGCGGCCCGCCTGCCACTCGACTCCGAGATCAAGCCTGTCTTTGCTGGTCAAATCGTATATCCGGGCCTCGACGAGTATCTGCGGAGTGATTCGGTCTATCTCCTCGATGAAGGTGTCGATGGCCTTTATCTTGCTCTCGGAATCCGTAACGATGATGTTACTCGTTCCCGGGTTGCTGGACAGCGAGCCCCGGCTGGAAATGAACTTGCTCAGGGCGTTTTCCACTTCGGTTACGTCGGCGTAGGTTATGCGGTATATTCTGCTGACGAGAGTCTCGTTCTTCTGGGCGATTTCGGCTGCCGGTCCGACCCGTATCATGTTTTTGTCGACGACGTAGCCGTAGCCGTGTGCGGCCAGGATGTTGTCCAGCGCCTCGCTGAGAGGCACTTCCGTGAGGGTCGCGGTGACGTTGCCGACGACTTTCGGGCTGCTTACTATATCGACGTCCGCCTGCGCGGCGATAATCCTTACCACGTCCTCGATGGGTGTCTGATGGAAGTCCACGCTCACAGGGGAGGACATCTTGCGCTGCAGCTCCGTCATGACTTCTTTTGGTGCCTCGCTGGCGGCCTGTTCCCGCTGTCCGGCGTCATCGACACCGGCGGCGGTTAAAGCCACGGCCAGAGTCAGCAATATGCCTAATATGTTATTTTTGATTATGTTTTTCATAACCGCCTCCTGTCAATATCACCTGATCTTCTGTGTCCAGGTTTTTCCGTTCAATTCGAACTCGACACTGTCCTTGTTTATTCTCACAACTGTGGCGTTTTGGATCTTGTCGCCCTGATGGACTATCCTTGATCCGATTATCGCCGAGCACCGTTGCTCGCTGTAAATGATGCCTCTCAGCGGCAGGCCCGGGTCCTCCCCGGCGAACCCCGATGTGCCCAATACCATGGGGTCGCGAAGAGTTTTCGGGTAAGGGCCGGGTTCTTGCCACCGGATAACGCTGTCTTTTGACAAGCTCACGGCGGCCGTCTCATCCGTCCCTCCAAGGTCCGCGGGACTGTGCGCGCTGTTGAGTTTGTTCCAGGCCACGGCGATGAACACCGCGAACAACAGCACGAGGATTCCCGCCATAATTTTTTGCCTGGTCTCGCCGACCGGCGAGGAGGGGTCGTAGACGTTGCTCTGGAGCCGCTGCCACAGGTCGGCCCGGTCCGCGGTTCTAAAAGCCCCAGCCGCCGATGACGGAAAGCACGCGTTTGTTCCTGCCTTCGCCATGAAGCCTGAGGCCGATTCGGCCCGGCCTTTGCCGCCACGGATCGAAACGCCGCTTGCGACCGGCGAATTTTGCCTGTCTGATTCCGGCGCTGGGCTGGTCATTTTCAATCTCCATTCAATCGGCTGTTTTTAACCGGCTGTTTTTACGCACATACTGATCGCCGTATCGGGATCAGACGTTTTTCGGCTCTGTTACGAGAACTGCCAGATTCAGGCTGACCGCGTGTCCGGCCGAACCGTCCGGTTGCCGCGTTATGCTGAACTTGTCGACAAAAACAACAGGCTTGTGCCTTTCCATTTCATTCAGGAAAACGGCGAACTGGGTGAAGCTGCCGGTGAAGCTTACGTCGATATGGTTTATCAGAACGTTGTCGCAGCCGCCAATGGATGAGTTTTTCCAGTCGCCCTTGTCAGTGATGGTGAACGAAGACAATTTTTGTTCGGTGGCGATCCGGCTTATGTCGAACGTCAGATCCGCCAGATCCGCCACGTCGATCGCGAAGCGGTTGAATCTTTCACTCAGGCGCTGCAGCTCATCCTCCAGCTGCGCCCTCTCCACGGAAAGAGTGGCTGTAACCGCGTCCTCGTAAAGCTCTTGTTTCTGGGCGATCTGGCGGGTCAGCTGATTTCGGAGGCGGTTCTGGGGACTGATCACGATCGCGTATACGACCGCCGCCAGCGCCGCAGAGCAGACCCACGTCAGCACTGCTCCGACCAGATATTTTCTCAGCATCAGATTCATTTTCTTTTGGACCTCATAGCCCGCTGTCCAGAACGCAATCTATCTGGTAGGCGGGAACTTGTTTGCCCTCCACCGCCACCAGGTCCTGAGACACCCGCATATCGGTTACTTTGGCTCCCAGGGAGCCGGAAGACCGCAGTTGATCCATATAGTCTCTGACCGCATCTTCCGCCGCCGAACCGCCTGCGTTCACGACGCACAGCTGCATCGTCCTGGCGGGCACATTGATCTGGACCGACCTTGCCGGGTCGTCCCTCGCCGGAACGTCGACCTTTACGGACCTCTTCTGTATTTTCAGCTCGGTCAGCGCGACCTGGCGGGGCATTTCCTTGACGACCGCAACGAGTATGGGCGACCACTGCGTGAAACGGTTTACCGCGGCCGGCAGGTCGCCGAGACAGCCGTTGATGGTCTTTTTGCGGCTCTGCAGGCTCCGGTGTGCTTCCACGGCCGCGGAAATCCTGTCTATTCGGCTTTCGTATCCGCTGAGGCTGTGTTTTTGAATTGACGTCATTACGCTGTTGCTCAGATACAACCCCAGCAGGAACAAGCCCGCGGCGACCGGGACCGTGAAGGTACCCGCCGCAAGAGCTATGCATTTCGGGCTGCTTTTCGCGGGAAGGCCGCTTCCGTTGAGTAGATCCACTGTAAACATCTTAAATCGACCTCATCGCAAGGCCGACCGCCACCGCCATCGCCGGCCCGTATCGCTGTATAACGTCGAGCTGCTGCCTGTTTGCTGCACAGCCCATGGTCTCAAAGGGATTCCAGACAACCACCTCGAGCGGTAATCGCTCGTCCAGCAATTTTACAAGTTCGTCCACAAGCGCGAACCCGCCGCAGACCAAAAGCTTCTTGACCGGAGGGGTTTTCCTTTCCGCGGCGTAGTACTTAAGCGTCTTGGCAACTTCACTTGCCAGTCGTCGGCAGGCCAGATCGAGTACCGCGGTCAGTTTCGATCCGTCAGACGTCACGTCGTTGAAGTCGCAGATCGCCTCCCTGACCGCCTCCGGGGAAATTCCGATCTTTCGTGCGGCTGAGGTGATGATGTCATTGCCGCCGAAAGCGATGTCGCGAACGAATGGCTTGCCGTCGCGGTCGCAGGCGGCGATCGTCGTGCAGGAGTTCCCGACGCTCAGCACCGCCGTTTCCCTTGTGCCGGCTCCTTCATTCTGGTACTGCCCGAGGCAGTTCAGCAGGGCCAGGCCGTCCACGTCCATCAGGACGCAGGTTGCGGCGGCGGTTTCGGCGAGACGGGTCTTCCTCTGTATAATGGCTTCGGTCGCTGCCACCAGAACCCCTGAAACCGAAGTTTCGTTCTGGCCGGTGACCTGGTAATCGACGGAGTGCTTATCGCCCCCGAACGGGCAGACCTGTGCGGCCTCCAGGCGGACCGCCTGCTGGATTTCATGCGGCGGCAGCGGCGGAAATTCGAAGCAGCGGACTGCAACTTCGGGTCCCGACAGGCCGCAGACTACGAGTTTCGTGCGGTTGTCCGTGGTCTTGAGACACCCGCGGACTGCTTCGGAGATTTGCTGGGCGCGGCCTGCTCCGTGCCCGCGATTATCTGGATATTCTTCGCCGGGAACAATAGGTACAAAAGCGGCTGCCTTTATCGTCATGCCGGACGCGTCTTTTTGCAGGCGGACGGCCTTGACCGCCGAAGAGCCTATGTCGAGGCCGATGACGGCGGGTTGCTTTATTGGCAGGAGGCCCTTGAAGCCGAGTTCGCGCATCCGCCTCGCCCGGTCCGTCACCTTGGCAAGGAATCGGCGACGCGGCGGAACGAGTTTTCCGAGCCTGATAACCTGTAACAGATGGATGGTCACGGCCCGCTTTGACCTGCGTACGGCGAGGCCGCACAGATGCCGGGCGGTATTCCAAGACCGTCTGAACGCGGCGGATACTGTTTTGACGCCTTTTTTCATAATAACCGAACTCACTGCGTCATACCGCCGGCCGCCCGCAGGCGGCCGGCGGCGACAAAGCTGCTGTTAACTT
>Ga0180433_10004892_pt1 | contig 18540 bp, 14 predicted proteins | sample SS_ome_8_FD_132980 | JGI IMG/M metagenome (GOLD analysis project Ga0180433, IMG submission 132980) | Hypersaline lake sediment archaeal communities from the Salton Sea, California, USA - SS_1_D_1 metaG | ecosystem: Environmental > Aquatic > Non-marine Saline and Alkaline > Hypersaline >... | reverse complement strand
TTACTCTAATCGAAATGGGTAATTTAAAACGCTTGGCAAGACAATGTTTAATTAAAATAAGTAGGCATTATGCTTACAAAAACTTATGGATATTTTATGAACAAATTAAAATTCGAAGAACTGAATTTATCTAAAGAAACATTAAAAGCAATCTCAGATATGGGGTTTAAAGAAACAACTCCAATTCAAGAAAAATCTATTCCTGAAATAATCTTAGGAAAAGATGTTATTGGACAAGCTTCAACTGGAACTGGGAAAACAGCAGCTTTTGGTTTGCCTGCAATTGAAAAAATCGATCCCAAATTAAGTTTCACTCAAGTCCTTATTTTATGTCCAACAAGAGAGCTTGCCGTTCAAGTTTCATCTGAACTTAATAAATTTTTAAAATACAAAAATAATATTTCTGCTGTACCTGTTTATGGTGGGCAACCAATTCAAAGACAACTTTCAGAATTAAGAAAATTTCCTAAAATTGTCGTTGGTACACCTGGAAGAACATTAGATCACATTGAACGCGGAAGCTTAAGATTAAATAAAGTTAAAATGGTTATCTTGGATGAAGCGGATGAAATGCTTGACATGGGATTCAGGCATGACATTGAACAAATATTAAGTGGAACACCAAAGAACAGGCAAACGGTTCTTTTTTCAGCAACAATGTCACGTGAAATTTTAGCCTTAACAAAGAAATTTCAAAAAGATCCTAAATTAATTAAAGTTGCAAATGAAAAAGCTAGTTCTAATGTCATCGAACAATCTTATTTCGATATTGAGCAACCTCAAAAAACAAAATTACTTGCGCAATTGCTTACAGAACATAATCCAAAACTTTCAATTGTTTTTTGTAATACCAAAAGAAATGTAGATTCTGTTTGCAGAAACTTACGCGCAAATGGATTTTCATCTTCAGCAATTCACGGTGATATAAGACAAAACAAACGTGATTCAATTATGAATCAGTTTAGAAAAGAAAAAGTTAATATTTTAGTTGCAACAGACGTAGCTGCTCGTGGAATTGACGTTTCAAATGTTGAAGTTGTTTTCAATTATGGAATTCCAAAAGAAAGAGAATCTTATGTTCACAGAATTGGAAGAACAGGAAGAGCTGGTAAAACAGGTAAAGCAATCAGTTTAGTTTCAAGAAACGAAGTCAGAGATTTACACGACATTATGAGATTTACAAGATCTGATATAAAAAGAGAAAAAGCAAACAACCTTCCTGAAATAAATTTCATTTCCAAAAATAGAGAACGTTCTATGCCTCAAAAATTTCCAAGAAAAAAGAAAATGACAAAAGCGCCAAAAGGATCAAAAAAGGAAAGACGCCCAAGCTGGATGTAAATGCATTAAATTATTTTTCTTGATACCCAACAGGCTGAAAATATCTTTGGCGCAATCTTGTCACAGATTCATCATTTTTTTCCATTCTCGATTTGACATATTTTTGGGTATTTTTTCCGAAGTTTTTGAAGACAGTTATTAACAAGTAATCAACACCATCCCGTAAGTCACTATTTTCTTCATACCCTTGAGCTGTTCCCTGCCAAACTGGAATTCTTTCTTTTGAAACAAGTCCAGTTTCTTTGAATACTTCAATAAGAAGAATTTTATTAAACAAAGTATATTCTTCAGGAACATATGCAACTCTGTACCCATATCCGCAACCACAACAACCATGGCAACTATGATAATGCCAACATCCATAGTCAGGAATATAAACTGGAACATCACGAACATGAATTGACTTTTCCATTCCGAATGAAAAATTCAATTCATAATCTGCATCACCATTTGCCTTAACAACAAAACCTTTATCCTTAAGAATAGTTGCAATTTTTTGAGAAACTTCTTTTGTGAATAATGGATCACCCTTTTGTTTTGTAGAAATAGAAAAAGAAGAACCTTTTTTGAAACCATGGGGAATAATTTCTTTATTCGCGAAAGTATTGGTCGTTACTCGCAAGCTATTATCTTTTGCGCATGAACCTAAAAAAAATATCGCTAGACCTATTGATACAAAACTTCGAAACTTCATACATTTCCCCTTTTTAAAAATTTACTCCTAAAACACATCAAAAAAATGTACCGAAATAAACCTTGCCCAAATTTGTCTTATCATCATTATTGAGTTCGACAACACTTTTACCAAATCTATCTTTCCCGGTTGTAAGCATAACCTTTCTGATTTTACCTCCTATAGATTCAATAAAACAATCATCTCCTAGATAAATCATCACATGTCCAACTTTGTATCCCAAAGCACTTAACTTCCATTGAGCTGTAAAAACAAGATCTGCTGGCTTCAGCTCTTTGCCCGAATTAATCGATCTACTTTTCTTATGCTGGCTAAATGAATTTCTAGGGATTTTCATGCCACACACCTTATAAGAAAGTGAAACCAGATTTGAACAATCAACACCTGTCAACTGACCTTTACTCTCAAGAAGCTCATCATGAATACTTCTACCACCCCATGTATATGGATTTGATAAAAATAATTTAGCTACATTACATATTTCAAGACGCAATGATTCCTCATCCAAATTAAAATCGTCTAAGTATAAAACCTGATTATTTTTAATGCGTCCTTTTCCTGCGGGGAAAATAACATCAAAAAAACCTCCATCTCCTATTGCTCCACTCAATTCTGTTCCGAGATAAATTTTTATAATCTCTTCACTCTTTTCATCATCCCAAATAATTGCACTTGGTTCTTTTACAATAAGATTGTGATTAAAAAAATCTTCCACCTCTAAAGCTTGCTCAGATCTTATCCAACCAGGACATTCAATAAATTCACTTTTTCCAAAATCATACACTTCTTGATCAACCGCAGAAACTTTCAAATACCCATCAACCTCCTCATATGCAATAACGTTTTCACCGAAAATCAATTGCGTAAGTTGGGCCGTATCATATTTTGTATGGCTAAAATCTGTCACATCTGAACGTTCATTTCGCAAATCAGCAACAGGGACAGTTATAATCATTTTTTTGGGCCAAGAATAAATAGCCCCATAAAAAATAAATAGTAACAACAAAGACATTTTAAATTTCATATACAAACCAGAGTTATTAGAAAAAATAAATATGTGCCTGTCCGGACTCGAACCGGAGGCCTAGAGATTAGGAATCTCTCGCTCTATCCACCTGAGCTACAGGCACAAAAAAATATGCGCCCGGTAGGAATCGAACCTACAACCTTCGGATTCGAAGTCCGACACTCTATCCAGTTGAGCTACAGGCGCAAAACGATAATCTTGTTGTACCAAAAAAACCTATCTCTGGCTAGAAGAGATTCATTCGGCTTTGGTTTGTTAGCAAACAAATCTCGAGATTTGAAAAATCGAATAAAGGTTCAATTTCGATATAGTGACAAACATCTTCTTTTTTTGAATGAATAATTTTGCCCAAGCAGAATCCCTCTGGAAAAACCATCCCCTGACCACTAGATAAAACTAAATCATCATTCAAAACAGAAGATAAGTGGCTGACGTATTTCAAGAAACATTTATTTGGCACATTCTTGCCCTCAACGATTCCAGCAGCATTACTCGAATTTGTAAAACATGAAACTTTGCTTTTTTTGTCAGTTATTAAAGTAACCTTGCTGTGGCATGAAAAAACTTCTGTCACTTTTCCAACAAGCTGAAACTTATAAATCGCAACCATATTTTTTTCTATGCCATCACGTTTGCCTCGATTTACAAGAATCGAATGCTCGGAATCATTCAAAGTTCGAAGCAAAATTTTTGAAGTAATCGCATTTTTTAAATCGTAACGATTTTTAAATTCCGACAAATCACGTGTCTTTTCTGCGTACTTCAAAGTCGCAAGCAACTTTATATTTTCCTGCCTCAACAAATCACAATCTTCTTCCAACCTTTTGCAACTATTTTCTAGCTCTTGAGCCGAAGCGCGATTCTTAAAAAATTTCTTCACAGGACTTGAGAAAACACTTGAAACATATATGACCGGATAAGTTATGAATGAAGCAACATCTTCGATAAAACTAATTTTGAAAAAGAATAGTTTTAGTGTCAGAACAAAAATTAAAAAAAAAGAAATTAAAAGATATTTTTTTTTGAACATTAAAATCCAAATTCGCGGCGGATCATCCCGAGTGATTTGTGAGTACAACGAACAAATCGTATCGAGGGATTGTGATCTCCGGAGGAATAAGCTGCACCCGCCCACGCGTCCGTCGTAGCGTTAACGTAGTCGGAAGCTTTATGAGAAGGATTGGTTTCCCTTGTAAGTAATTCCTACAATCGGTCACCATCCCTCGATACACCTCACAAAGTTCGGCACTCGGGATGAGCCGCCGTAGGATTTATAAATTTATATTAACCTCTCTAACTTAGCTCTCATCTCCTCATAACTCTGAGAAGTAACAAGTTCTTTTCTGATTCGTGCTGCATCTTCGATATTTTTTATGTATTGCGGAGCGTGTTTTTTAAATGCACTGAAACCTTTATCGCCATAAAATTCTATATTCCAATCAAGATGTTCAATGGCAAGTTTAACTGCTTCTTCATTTGAAATAGAAAACTCTTTGCCTTCAAGCCCAGAAATGATTTCTTTTATTTTCCATGGCACACCCCACAATGGTCGACCAATCATCAAACCATCAACACCAGTTTTTTCATAAGTCATTTTTGCACGCTTTGCACTGTTAACATTTCCAGAAAAAACTACAGGAATTTTTACCTTTTCTTTTATCTCTTTGACTAAATCAAAATCTAATTTCGAAGAAAATCCACCTGTCTGTAGTCGTGGGTGAATTATAATCATTTCACATCCACAATCTTGAGCTAAAAAAGATACATCCAAAGCATTTGTTTTTTTGAAACCGGCACGAATTTTTATCGTCAAAGGAATTTTATCTTTTAATTCTTTTTTTAATGCAATAAGAATTTCCTTTAATCGATCTAAATCTGCCATCAATGCAGAACCTGAACCAGATTTCACAACGCCCTTTGCAGGACATGCAGCGTTAAGATTAAGCATGCAAAATTTCTTGCTACAAATTTTTGATACAGCTTTATCGATAAACTCTGTGGTGTTTGCTGAAACTTGAAATGCTAACGGTTCTTCAATTTTATTATATTGCAATGATCTTTCAGATCTCTCATTTGCAACACAAGAAACATGTCGCATTTCCGTAAATAATAATTCGTCTTTAGAAAATTTACGAATCATTCTGCGCATCGGAGAATCTGTAATTCCATCCATGGGCGCAGCCATAAAAAATGGGAACGATAAATTTTTAAGTTTTATTTTTTTATTCCAAAAAGAATCATTCATAACCAACAGGATTTTTTAGATGAAAGTCTGTGCTTTGTTCAAATGCATACGCAGATTGATATAAAAGTTCTTCAGAAAAAGCAGGGCCAACAAATTGAAAGCCAATCGGTAAATTATTTTTTGTATATCCACAAGTTAAAGAAATTGCAGGGATTCCTGCAATACACATTGGCGACGTAAAATAATCATTTAAATACATTGAAATTGGATCAGAAACTGTTTCCCCAATTTTAAATGCAGGCTTAGATGTTGTTGGACTTAAAAGTAAATCAACTCCCTTGAAAGCTTCATCAAATTCTGCACGGATTGCACCACGAATATGATTTGCTCTTTCATAATATGCTTGTTTGTGAGCAGATGATAAAACATAGTTACCAAGCAAAATTCTTCTCTTAACTTCAGACCCAAAACCTTCGCTTCGTGTTTTTATATACATATCACTCAGGCTTTTTGCATCAACTCTATTACCATAAAGTGAACCATCAAACCTAGAAAGATTCGATGCCGCTTCTGCGTATGTCAAAACAAAATAAACAGAGATTCCATATCTCATGTCAGGAATATCAATTTCTTTTATTTTTCCACCGAGAGATTCGATATGTTTAATAGCTTTTTCGAATGAAGATTTAACTTCTTCATCAACGCCTTCTTTAAAAGAATCTTTTATGACGCCAACAGTAACTCCGGGGAAATTTCCTGTTAAATTTTTCAAAAAATTAACTCTAGGTTTAGGCGCAGAAGTTGAATCTTTTGAATCATGCCCAGATAAAATTGTAGATATTAATGCATTGTCATAAACAGTTTTTGTTAATGGCCCAGGCTGATCTGTTGATGATGCATAAGCAACTAAACCATAACGAGAAAATCTTCCATAGGTTGGATACAAACCAACAAGACCACAAAATGCCGCTGGCTGTCTAACAGAACCACCTGTTTCAGTTCCAATTGCCCATGGAACTAAACCTGCCGCAACTGCAGAAGCAGAACCTGAACTTGATCCACCGGGAACCCGTTCTAAATCCCACGGATTTTTTGTTGGGCCAAATGCAGAAAATTCACCTGACGCACCCATTGCAAACTCATCCATGTTTGTAGTTCCAATAAATGTAGCCCCCTCTTCTCTAAGTCGCTTTGTTATTGTTGCATCATAAGTTGATTTGTAATTCTTAAGAATGGTTGAACCGCAAGAAGTAATTTTATCTTTGATCGAAATATTATTTTTCATTGCACCAGGAATACTTAAAAGTATTCCCTTGTCATTCAATTTTTTCTTCAGCTCATCTTTATCAAAAACTTCTAAAAATGAATTTAGCTTAGAATTATATTTTTCAATTCGAGCAAGATAAAAATTTAAAACTTCTTCAGCTGAGCACTCTTTTTTTTGCAATAAATCTTTAAGTTCTTTAAGCGTGATAAATGGTTTCATGATCACCCGACGTTTTTATCTAAAATTTTTGGAACAACAAAATATGTATCTTGTGTATCTGGCGATTGAGACAAAATTTTATTTGAATCTTTTTCTACAACCTTATCTTCTCTAGAAACATTTATGTTTTTTTCTGGAGAACGTTCAGATGTAGAAGAATAACTTTCTAACTCTTCAATATAACTCAACGTTTTTTGCAATTGACCTCTAAGATTCTCTTCTTCTTTCTCATTTAAATTAACTGCAGAAAGCTTTGCTAACTTTAGTAGTTCTTCTCTTGTAAATTCCGTCATAAGAATCCTAATTAATTTTCTTTACTTTGATGCCTCAAATTTTTAACAAAATCTTTATCTCTAAAAACAAGTATTAATATACCAAGCACATTTGGTACAGCTACCGGAATTATGAAAAATCCACCCAAAGACCATAAAAGTTTCATGTCAATTATTGAACATGAAAATATAAACAATGCAATCAATGCATAGTAAAAATATATCCACCTACCACTTGTTAAATATAAATAACACTGACTTCCATTGTAGCTGTTTCCAAGCATGGCCCCAGAAGCAAAAAGGATGACAACTATTGTCAAAATTATTACACCTACACCTGCAAAGTTATCTTTAAAAATATGCAACAACATAGGTATACCAAATTCAATATTAGAATTGTTCCAAACCCCAGTCATTAGTACAGCCAAGCCTGACAACATACATAAAAATCCATTCGTATAAACAGAAATCATAGAAAGAAGACCTTGATCGACAGAACTTTTAGTCGCAGACATTGAGTGAGGTATTGTTGCAGTTCCAACTCCAGATTCATTAGCAAATACAGATTCAGATAATCCCCAATACAAAGCTTGATGAATTCCGATTCCTGCGAAAGCACCTCCTAAAGATTTAGCGCTAAAAGCAGATTCATAAATCAAAAATAAAACACTCGGCAACTTTTCAATGTTCATCAAAATAATAAAAAGCATCGAACCGGTATATAAAAGGAACATAACCGGAACCAATTTTTCAGTAATTCTACCAATTAATTTTATTCCTCGAATTAAGATAAAAATAATTGTGAATGAAACTACAATCCCAGTGAAATACATTGGGATACTGTAAAAACTTAACAATTTTGAAAGAGCATTTATTTGTCTGCCTGACCAACTAAGCAACATGATACAAGCTGCCGATGCATAAATAAATGCAAATGCGGGATGTACACCCTTTCGAAGATATTGCATCGGGCCACCAGATATTGTGCCATCTTCAGATCGTTCTCTATATTTAATTGCTTTCGCAACTTCAACGAAAGTAGTCGCACTACCAAAAATTGTTGCAAGCAAAAATCCAAATAATGCACCCGGACCTCCAAATCCTATCGCAATAACTGGAGCAATAATGTTCCCGATTCCTAAGGATGTCGCCATTGCTGTAAATAAAGCACGATGAGGTTTTATAGCATGCTGTGATAAAACTTCCTTTCGAAAAATAGATCGAAAAAAAAGTTTAAACATCAAAGGAATACTTCTTATTTGAATAAAATTTGTTTTGAAAGATAAAACAATTCCTCCAAACAAAAGAAACAAAAAAGAAACGAAAAGAAATGAATCTTCAATCAAATAAAAATAAGACATGGCATCAAAAATTAATTAATCAAATCAGTTTTGAATGAAATGTATATGATGCTTATGATGTTGATCAATGCAACTGGAATCATGAAAAAATCTGTCGCGGCCCACACCATCTTGACATCTGCAATAGCACCGAAAAATATTATAGCCCCAATCAATCCATAATACCAGGGCATCCATCTATTCTTGGTTACATACAGAAAACACTGCCCACCGTTATACCCATTTCCAAGAATGGTTGTGAATGAAAAAAGAATGGCAGCAATCGAAAGAATTATTGCCCCGATTCCTGGAAAATAATTTGAAAAAACTTTGACTATCATATTGATATCAAATATCGCACCTGGCTCTGAATACACACCCGTAACTAAAACCAACAAACCAGAAATCATGCATAACAAACCATTTGAATAAACAGAAACCATAGAAAGAATTCCTTGTTCAAATGGATCACTTGTTTTCGTCATTGAATGTGGAATTGGCGCAACACCTACACCAGCCTCATTAGAATAAAAACCTTCGGCCAATCCCCAACGCAAAGCTTTAAAAGTTCCAACACCAAGCAATGTTCCTTTTAAAGAATCAAAAGAAAATGCAGAACTAAAAATCAAACTTATAACCTCTGGCAATTTATCTGCATTTAAAAAAATGATTATTAATCCAGAAATGCTGTACAAAAAAAACATGGCGGGAACCAATTTTTCAGTAATATTTCCAACCCTTCTAATACCTCCGAAAAGTGCAAAAACAACAACCACCGACATCAAAAAACCTGAAAAGTATGACGGAATATTGTATGGCTCCAATAAACAAGCAAGAGTATTTGATTGATTACTTTCCCATACCGCAATCAAAATAAATGCCAAAGACGAATAGACAATTGCCAAAACTGAATTGATATGATCTTTGATGTACTGCATCGGACCGCCAAGAATTCTACCATTATCCATTTCTTTTCTATGTTTAACCGCTAATGTAACTTCAACAAATGTTGCTGCACTTCCAAAAAACATAGCAAACAAAAAACCAACCAAAGCTCCTGGCCCACCAAAACCAATTGCAATAACAGGTGCAACAATATTTCCGATTCCTATGGAAGTCGCCATTGCAGTGAATAATGCTTTGTGAGATTGAATCGTATATTTACTTTGACTTTTAGTTTTTGTTTTAAAAAAACTTTGAAAAAGAATTTTGAACATGTAAGCCATATACCTCACCTGTACAAATCTTGTTTTGAAAGAAAGAATTACACTACCAAGAAAGAATGCTAAAAAAGGAATAAATAAAAAATTTTCACTAGCTTCATAAATAAGCTCTGCAAAATTTGTCATGAAGAATTCCTATAATGAACCCACCGAAATAAAATCAAACCTTAATTGTTTGCCACTTACCACCAATAATTCTTCTAAAAAATGAAAATCCAAGTAGTGCATAATGAGAATAAAAAACAAAATACATAACTAGGAAGCGAGTAAACATATCAGTTATTGGCAACTTAGAAGCAAGATATCCAACTGGAACAAAATAGCAAATACAACATAAAAAGCGATATTTCATAACCGATCTTACATCACCAGCTCCTCGTAATGAGCTAGCAAGAAGAACTTGTGTGTAATCAAAAACATCGAACAATGCAACAACCATAAGAAGATGACAAGCTAAACCCGTAAAAACATTATTCGGATCAAAAAAACTTAAAAAGTATCTCGAGTTTGTCGCCAATATTATCAATCCTGTCACAGCAATAATTGACGCGAGAATTAAATTTTTCTTAATGTTACTTTTTGCTCCACTAGAATCTCTTGCCCCAAGACTATTACTAACCAAAAAACCAACAACCGGCGCAAAGGCAACAGCTGGCATCATTGTAAGTCGTTCTAAATTTTTTATCGTTTCATATGAAGAAATTGCAATAACACCCATCGGCGCAATCATCTTAGAAAACCATACAAAAGTAAAAGCCAAAGACATCTTATCCAAAATCACAGGCCAACTTAAATTCAATATCGTAAGCATACGACTGAAGCAAAAATTTACATCCTTAAATGATGGTAAATATTTTCGATACTCTGCGTTAGAAAGAATAAAAACAATGTAAGAAATTATGACAAATGAATATTGAATAATTGTTGCAAGAGCAGAACCTTGTAAACCAAGAGCAGGGAATCCAAATTTCCCTAAAATGAGTACGTAATCAAAAATTATAAAACAAATAACACCTATCGCATTAATAATCATAGGAATCTTTGTATTCTTGATACCTCTCATGAACCCCAAAAATGCACCCGAAACAAAAACCAAAAGAAAGCTAATCGCTCTCATTTTTAAAAATGGAACACCATAGGGAACTAATTCTTCTGGAGCACCCAAAAATCTATAAACAGATTCCGCAAAGAAAAACATCACAAAAAATTGAACTACTCCAATAATGGCTGTAAGAAAAATTACATCATATAAACTTTGACCGCACTTTTTATAATCTTTTGCACCATTGTGTCTACCAATAATAACTATTGCTGCAACTGGAATAGCCTCAGAAAATTTTATTAACATATGAAAGAAATTATTTGCAACACCAAGAGCACCATACATCACAGAAGATTTAAGACTTGCAATTAAATATGCATCTACGAGAGGAGTTAAAGTTATGAAAATTATTTGAGTGACAACCTCAGGCATCCAAAGTTTAAGTATATCTTTGAAGGATTCTCCTTTATCAATATCCTTACTTATCCTACTTGCTGCAGAAATCATGATATACTCCTCTTTTGATGGCACCCCCAAAAAGCAGAGTGCATTTGTGATGAGTAGATTTTAAAAACGTCATTACTTTAGAGTAAAAGAATGTTCTTATCAACTTTGAGATTTTTACATATCTCATTATTTCGTTTTATTGGTTTGATATTTTTTTATGTTTTACGAAATAGAAAATCAATTGCAAAAACAAATCTAGATCTTTGTTTCGATGAAATAAGCAATGATAAAAAAATAAAAGATTTAGAAATAAAAAAATTAACAAAAAAAAGTTTTATAAATTTAGGACAAACCCTTGGAGATTTCTTTTTTATAAAATTCTATAACAACAAAAATATCGACAAATATGTCGAAGTAAAAAACATAAATTATCTACAAGAATCTATGGCAAACGGCAAAGGAGTAATTCTTTCTTCTGCTCACTTTGGAAGCTGGGAACTCGCTGCACATTGTTTAGCCTTAAAAGGCTTCAAAAGTTTAGTCGTTCACAATCAATTCAGAACACTTGCATTCTTGAACAATTTTATAAAAAGCCAACGTGAATTTTGCGGCAATAATCTTGTTGATAAACAAAATTGTTTTATAAAAATTTACAAACAATTAAAAGCCGGAAAAATGATCACTTTAATAACAGATCAACATGCAAATAAAATTGATGGCATACCTGTTTCATTTTTAAATAAAAATGTTTTTACTCATAAAATTTTTGCACAGATGAGCTTAAAAACAGGAGCCCCAATTATTTGTGCATTTATTTTTACCAAAGGCCCATCAAAATATGTAATAGAAATTAATAAGCCAATTGATCCAAAAGATTTTAAAGATAAGACAAATGCAACTTATTTAATACTAAAAAAACACAACGCAATTCTAGAATCTGCAATAAAAAGATCTCCAGAAAATTGGATGTGGCAACATAAAAGATTTAAGGGCGTTGTGGAGTATTAAAACTCAAAGCCTATTGAAGCAGCAAGTTCGAATGCGCGCAATGTGTTTCGACCAGCAAAAACATATCGCCCACCAAAACTTGCACGCCATGTTTCATCAAGCCATCTATTGAAATCAAAACCAACTCGATGACGAATTTCGTAAGAATTTTTTGTTAATCCAGAAATATCATAATCTCTATTCGAAGGTTGAAATCCAACGTAATCCTTGCCTTTTGCTTTTATATCATAGAAGAAATCTATAAATCCTTTTTCAGAAAAAACATTTGTGATTATGTTTCCAATTCTAAAAAGCAATTCTGGCCCTTTGTGAATTCTTATTTTTTTCGATGCATCTGCAAATCTTGCAACATTTGAATCTGGACCAGTGAATGTCGCAGTATCTGATACCCATTTAACAGAATTACCATAAATCATAAAATCTTCATCAAATCTTATCTGAGCTAAAATAGGATCTTCAATATCGTCGCTACTTACAATTTTAGGAACACGCCTTGAAGCATCTCCTGATGTAAAATATGTAAATTCGGCAAATAAATGTGGATTAAATAATTTTGATTTACTAAATAAAACAGAACCAAATGCAGCAAACTCAAAAAAACCACCATTACCTAATTCAGGATCCCATAATTTATAAATATCTCTACGTTTTGATGTTGGAAATACAGCTTTAACTCCCAAGAAACATCTCTCACAAGATTTTGAATTCAATTCTAAATTCGCAAAAACTTTAACATCTCCTATTCCAACTTCATCGTCATGTTGATTGAAGCCAATTTTTTTCTTGCTGAGAATTTCTGCGAATAAATCACTTAAACCATTTGGATAACTCGCATCAAACTCAGAAGCTGAAGCAATCAATGTATTTCTATCAACGGTACTTATATTTGATACAAGTTTTAATTCATGAGACCGTCTAACAATTGGAACATCAAGCCCTAAAGAAACGTCACTTTTTTCAAAATTTCTAACATAACTTAATGCAACTTCTTGCCTGTCAATAGATGCATCGAAATCAAAAATTTGATCTTTAAGAATAGTTAAAAAATTATATTTATTTGACATGCCAGCAGATAACGCTAACTTACCCTCTTCGATTAATCTACTTGCCAAAACAATATCTTTTAAACGAATTGTGTCTGAACCGAAAATAACTTTCGATATATCTTTTGTACCGCCAGAAGAGCCATAAGCCTGTGTTGCCCAAAGCCCATCAAATCTTGCGCTTATTAAATCTTTTTTTAAAAAGAAAATAGACTCAATTGGCCAAGAGGGAATTTTATAAAACAGGTGTCGTTCATAATCCTGATTAATTTTTTCTATAAGCTTATTTGTTAGTTCAGTCTTAACCTTATTTTTTATATGTTTTTTTATGTCTCTTTTTTCAAAATAAAGATCATCATTAGGAACATAATCTTTTGATAAAATAAATGTTGGCAATAGAAAAATAAAAAAAATTAAAAATGATCGCTTCATCCCGACCTCACGTACCACTTTCAATCAAATCTGCTAAAAATTGAATTCGACTACTGGCTTTTTTTGTTGTTTTCATTTTGCTTCTATAATTTTTTGCCCCAGGAGTCTTCAAACTTGAAATCTGTTTTTGAACTTCATCTTGAACCAAACGATCTGCAATCTCTTCTTCTTGCTCTATCATTTTTTGGCCAAGATATTTACTTCGTTGATCAAGTTTCTTAATTTTCTTTTTCAGAGTTTTAACTTTTTCTCCAACCATTTCTTTTAATCTTGCTTCAGTTGTAGAAAGTTTAGATTCCAACAATGCTATGAAATCCGCAGCGGGAACTTCTTTGCCTCCAGAAAAAATTCCAATTCCATGATTTCCCATCGAAACAAGTTTTTCATTAACCATACTATTTATTTTTTGCTCTAAACCTTTAACGTTATCGTTAAGCATCACTTCTAAGCGAGATTGAACTTTTTCTTTGTATTCATCTTGAAGTTTTTCCATTGTCTTAATTCGTTGATTCATTTCATCTCTAATTCCATTTTCCACAACTCTTAAATCATTTTTCAGTAAATCATAAAACTTGCTCTTGAATCCTGTGTCAGACAATACCAAATCAAAATCAGCTTCAGTCTTATTTGAAGATTTCATCTGCTTGTTAACTTTTCTCATTATGAAATTAATTCGATTTGCAAGAAGATTATTAACTCTCTCTTCAAGTCCCTGAACATTTTTGCTTAGCATTTCTTCGAATTCTTTTTTAAGCTCTGCTTTTTGTTCAGCCTGTAGACTTTCTGTTGTCTTTAAAACATTTTGCAATTCTTGTTTCAACTGAATTTCGTTAACATTAAAAACATCAACATATTTTCTATCGACATTTTCAAGATCATCTCGTCTTACAAGCTTATTTTCCTGTTCTTCTTTTCCGACATAATTCACAAGCAATTCTTTTATTGAATTTTCTAAATCACCGATTGTCTCCTCCATAGAATTTCTTGTGCTATCGGCAACACGATTGTAATCAATCTCATCTTCAATCTGCTGCCTCCTCTCTTGCTCTTCTGTTTTTTCAACATATTCATCAACACGCTGTTTTGCTATATCAACAAATTTGAAAAAACGTGATTTAGTTTTTCTCCAAGAATAACTCAAACTATTACAAGCCTGTTTTGACATCCCCAAGCTTCGAAGAAGAGAAAAATTTTTCCAAGAAACAAGCTCAAATATTAAAAGGAAAACAACAACAAAAATAATGAACGAAAAAAGATTTTTAATAAACTTCATAACTTTCTACCAGTTAGAAATTTGAAACCAATACTTTTTGACATAACAGTCACAGTTTTGCTTACAAATTAGTCGAAAGTCAATTTATGGGAATTATAGATTAATTTTTTGAATAAACTCTGCTCAAATCACACTATTTACGAATCTAAGATATTCGCCCTCTTCAAGCTCTACTAAAATTGGATACTTAACCTTGAAAATATTTGAATTGATATCGCGTTTCATCCTATTGGCAATAGATTCATATTCCACAGAATAATCTATGTATAGCTGGCTATTCCTATGAAACTTAGAAATATTTATTTGGCTCAATTCATCTAAAAAAACAATACCCGGCCCATTGAATTCTAGATAAGAGTCGGCCCCAAGCTTTATTTCAGATGAAGGACTAAAATAAATCATGTTATTTTTTTGTTTTTCAAAATTAAAAATCAAATGAAGAGAATCTTCAATTATAATTCTTCCATCAATCCTAAGATCCATATCAACCAAAGCAACATCCGAATTCTTTGAAACTGTCACCACTTGATCAACACTTACTGTTTCAAATTTATATTCTGGAACAGTAACCTTTTCTTCCTTTAACATCCTAGACAACATATCGCTAGAATCTGTTAAATCTAAGTCTCGCAAATCAAAAGACCTATGCAATCTTCTTCTAGGTGCTGCATCTTCATCTGAACCTTGAGCAAATGTCACAGTTCCTTGATTAAGCTCTCTTTTCAATTTTTGCCTATCCTGATGATCCCTTTGAGTAAAATCTTTTACTTTATCCCAAAGCAAATAAATCTGTTGCCAAAGTTTTCTAATTTCACCAACATTGTCTGCTTGTTGAATGCCCAAAACAGCATCCGCTAAAGAATCAACTAAATCCTCTAAAGTACTCAAATCCAAAGCACCTAATCCTAATATCGCCTCACTATTATCTTGAGCTAAATCAGTTAAAACACTTAAATCTAAACCACCCAAACCAAGAATTGCTTCACTGTTATCCCTAGTTAATTCCAAAACATCATCACAACAATTATCAAGAGCAACAATCGCTTCACTATTTTCTTCTACCAACTGCGTCAATGAAGTAACGTCTATTGCAGCGACAGCCTCACTATTATCAACAACTAATTGCGTGAATGTATTTACATAATCCCCTAATCCAACAACCGCATCACTTGTCTCTGCCAACAATTCCGTAACAGTGTCACAACAATCAGACAGCGCAACAATTGCGTTACTGTTATTTGTTATTAAATCTAAACTTGCTTGATCGTACGTAAATTCTTCAGGAGAAAAACTTGGCGTAGAATTTTTTATAACCGAAAATTGATCCCACCCACGATAAGGTGCTGTATGAACATTTAAAGTTGAGTTTTGATCAGACAAAGTAAAATTTGCAAATTTGTTATGAAAGGTAAGTTTTTCATAAACGTGAAGTGGTATAGGGGGAATCCCAGATAAGTTATCAAATTCAGCCCAACCTCCTGTATAAGGTGGGCCACCAATAGCATTCCCATTAAGATAAAGTGATATTGTTGCGGTATCTCCTATACCTGTCATATCTTGAGACGAAACAGAACCCCAATTAACACCATCAGTAGATTCGTAACCAGTAATAGTGTTTCCAACCCTAATAAGCCTAAGCCAACGATAATTAGAAGAACCAGTGACAGTAGCCTCGGAAGGTCCGCTTTTATAATAATGAAATTTTGTTGTTACATTGGTCATTGGTCCCCCGCCCCAATCCTGACGTTCTACAGAAATATTACAATAATAATCACTTGCTAAACCCAATGTTTTTGTTGCAATAATACCCCCCCTAAGTACGCCGCCAGTAGATATCAAATAAACATTTGGAATTCTGAATTTTATATCAAAATCTCTGCGAATTGATGTTCGATATAAAAAAGTTCCATTTAAATTTCCAGAAGTATTGGAACCATTTATATATTCGCTCATAGTAAAATTCGTATCACTAAATTTAAGTATTTCTCCATCCGTTAAGTGAGATCCTATATCCTTCCCACCATTGAATGGATCTACATCTCCAGTAAAATCACAAGGAAAAGAAAATAATTGTTTTGAATTAAATAAAATTGGAAATAAAAATAAGATTAAAAAAAATTTATTATATAAAAGCTTCATTAAATAAATCCTTTGATCATCTTTCGATACACCCATGCTTCGCTAAAAGCTTCGCAGGGCACTCAAGACGATCGGCCCTTATTCCCGTTCGCCCTGAAGAATCCTGCGCAAGTCCGCCGAAGCTTTTAGCGAAGGCTGGAAGCTTGTCGAAGGATTGTATCGAAGGGTTATTTAATATCTACATATCCATAAACTTCGATACGTGCGCCGGATAAAACTTCTGTTCTAACCCCATATTCACCAACATTGGCTGTAACATCGCCAAAAGATATTGCCTCTGAGGCATTTTGCCCTTCCGCAGAAATTGTCACAAAATTATCTAACAATACTGTACCATTTTGCAATATCATTCCAGTTGTCGTTGAATGTAAAACGCAACCATTTAAATACAATCTCGACGTTGTTCCCGACATCGTTAATAAATCTCTACTTGAAGTTAATGAATCATAACTAAACGTAACGCCTTCATCAATAAACAATGTTGACTCTGAATTTATTCTCCCCTCAGTTGAATAAATAAACGATTTGGTTGGACCAACAATTCTAACTTCATCATCAAAAATAAATGATCCATAACTTACGGTATAATCATTTTCAAGAATCAAAACACAATTTTTAAATGTAATCGAACCATCGCTTGAAATAATTCTCAAATTATCCATTTCATATGAAACACCAGAAATAATTAAATCTTCTAAAATCAGATTATTGTTAGCTGACTCTTGAATTTTAGCAGCATCACTTAAAACTATTGTGTTTCCAAAACCTTTAATTTTGCCTGTTGAGATAAAATCCCACGTTACTGTAAGAGTTTCATCTTTACAAAGTTCAATGGTTGTATTTTCTCCAAAAATCAAACCATCTGGATTTGAAACATAATCAGGTGAAAAATCTTTTAAAACAATATTTTGTAAAGTCACAGTTTTGCCGGAATCAATTAAAAATAAATTTTCATCGGCACGAGAAAAATGAATGTAATAACTTGATCCATCAAGAACCATGTCATCTTGAATATTCATTTTGTGCTGAGTGCCAAGATAAATATTATGATTCAAAGTTTCATTAGAATTGTAATAAATATCTCCTGGTCCGTGATCAATTGAATCAAGTTCTATTTGCAATCCAAGAATTGCACCACTATTGTCTGCTACTAGTTGAAAATCAATTCCGTTAATTGCCTCACTATTATCAATAATTAACTGTGTGAATGTATTTACATAATCTTCTAAGCCAAGTATTGCTTCACTATTTTCTGAAACCAAAGTTGTTACATCATCACAACAATCACTTAACACAACTATTGCATCACTATTGTCTTGAGATAATTGCCCTTCGGCCATTAATTTAATAGTTCCATAATTAATGAAATCAAAATTACTGTCACCTCCAACAATATTTCCTCCGCCAGCACCGGCCTCATCTCGCCATAAAGTTACAGAACTTATAGTAAGATTTGATTCTTGATTAAACGTCAAAACTTTATCGTGAGTTATGATTGTTGAAGGACCATCAACAAAAATATTACCCAAAGTAAATGTCGTGTTTGAATTTAACTGCAAGCTTGCATTGCAAAGATGCAACGTGCAAT
>Ga0180433_10004889_pt1 | contig 18556 bp, 21 predicted proteins | sample SS_ome_8_FD_132980 | JGI IMG/M metagenome (GOLD analysis project Ga0180433, IMG submission 132980) | Hypersaline lake sediment archaeal communities from the Salton Sea, California, USA - SS_1_D_1 metaG | ecosystem: Environmental > Aquatic > Non-marine Saline and Alkaline > Hypersaline >... | reverse complement strand
CTTCGTAAAGCTCTTGAGCGGTTCGCATGGTTGACTGAGCGGTAAATCCAAGCTGATTTGCTGCTGTTTGCTGAAGGGTGCTTGTTATAAATGGGGCATAGGGATGACTTCCCGTAGTTTTAGCTTGAATTGATTTCACATGCCATTGAGGTCCGTCTGAGACAAATCCTTGTAAATAAATCTTTTCGCGAACCTTTCCATTTGGGTCAGCTTGATTTGTTTTTATTTCTTCCTCTAAAATAAAGCCTGCTTTTTTAGCAGCCTTCATAGTATCGTTAATATTCTTTGGTTTAAACTTAATCCCGTCTATTTCAATTAATTCTGCAGCAAAACAGTTATTTTCAATAAGCCATTTGTTTTTTTCACGAATTGTAAGGTTAACAGGTTTTTTGTTTTCTTGATATTGATTAGAAACATTCACCAAATTTTGCCATTTTTTACCAAGATTCTCAGCGTTGTTTAAATCAGCGGTAAATAAGCCTTTAAGTTTCCAATATTCCTCCGGATTAAAGGCTGTAATTTCACGCTCTCTTTCCACAATTATCCTGACTGCTATTGACTGAACACGACCAGCGCTAAGACCGGCAGAGACCTTTTTCCATAATAGTGGGGATACCTGATACCCTACAATGCGGTCAAGAATGCGTCTTGCTTGCTGCGCATTTACCTTATATAAATCAATTTGGCGTGGATTTCTAAATGCCTTTTCAATATCCATCTTTGTGATTGCATTGAATACTACGCGTTTTCCTTCTTCCGGCTTAATATTGAGCACCTGTGCAAGATGCCATGCAATTGCTTCCCCTTCACGATCCAGATCAGTAGCAAGCCATATTCCCGAAGCCTTTTTTGCTGCCTGTTTAAGGGTTTTAACTGTATTGTCTTTACCTTTTATAATGTGGTAGGTTGGCGTAAAATTGTCATTCAGATCTATCCCTGGAATAGGGCTTCTATCGCCTTTAGTATTTTTATTCGGCAAATCACGCACGTGCCCGAGTGACGCCATTACAATATATTCTTTTCCAAGGTATTTGTTGATAGTCCGAGCCTTTGCAGGTGACTCCACTATAACAAGTTGTTTGCCTGTAGTATTGAATTTGTCATCAAGAGGATTTTTAATATTTTTTGATTTTTTTTCAGACATATATATTCCTTTATTGAGAACTTAGTCCCTTTGATCAGGTAGAAATTAGATGTTTTTCCTGCTTTTTGTTTGGAGTTGACTAATTTGGCCCCTAACACTTTGTAAAAAGCTGTAAGTTTTGCATAAACCCTGAATTTCACTATTGAGCATTCTCTGGAAGAAAATCTTAAATAAGTATCGTACCGTATTTCTGTAAAGATGCAACTTTTCAAGAAAGTATGAACATTTTGCCAGGTAATTGTTTAATGACCCCTTTTAACTCTAATTTCATTAATAGACCTGATATTCGGCCTGGCTCTATTTTGATGGATCTCACTATCTGGTCTATATGAACGGGATAATGCCCAAGATAATTATATATTTTTCTTTCATTGTCACTCATAAGGGGTACGTTTCTTTTGGTATTGAGTCCCACGGCACCAGAACCTTCAGAAATAAATCCAAGCTCTTCAAGTATATCCTCTGCATTTTCAATTAGTTTTGCACCTTGTTTAATAAGAAAATGCGTTCCGGCACTTTTAAAGGATTCAATGCTTCCAGGTACGGCAAAAACCTCTCTGCCTTGCTCTAGCGCAAGGGATGCTGTTATCATGGTTCCGCTTTTCTTTGATGCCTCTATTACAACAACGCCTCTGGATAGACCGCTGATTATTCTGTTTCTAATAGGAAAATTTCTTGGCTCGGGTGCTGTGCCTATTGGAAATTCGGTAATTACAGAACCATTTTCTGCTATAAGGTTGAAAAGTTTTTTGTTTGACTCGGGGTACATAACATCAATACCTGAACCCAAAACAGCTATAGTCGGTCCTCCTCCCCTTAAGGAACCCCAATGGGATGCCGAATCTATACCTATAGCCATACCGCTGACAATGACTACGTTATTTTTAGCGAGATTTCTGCAAATTTCTTCGGCAATCTTGAGCCCGTAATGGCTTGGCCGGCGTGAGCCTATAGCAGCAACCATAGTTTTATCTGAAGGTAATTCATTGCCTTTTATGTATAGTAATGGTGGAGGGTCATAAATTTCCCTGAGATCTGCAGGGTAAGACTTATCTGCTATAGTTATAAGGCGGCAATTATTTTTTTTTATTAATACTAATTCTTTTTGTGGGTTACCTTCCCACGCCTTATTTTTTATTTTATATGCTGTGTTTTTACTAATGCCTTCTACCATCATTAAATCATTTAAATCTGCTTCAAATACCTTTTCCGGGTAACCAAATTGTTCTATAAGGCGTTTATAGATGACATTTCCCAGGTTTGGGATCATTTTTAATGCGAGCCAATTATATTTGTCTTCAAGATCTTTTTCCATTTAAGAGCCGAGGTATTTTTTTACGATAAGCTGTATACCACTTTTAATCATGTAAGATGCGAAAATATTTTTCGCATTAATATCCGAATATTTTCATATACTTGAATTAGCAGAAAAGTAATCCATATTTTGAGGTGGCATATAACCAAAATTAGATATAGTCAAGTTTTTTCTGTAAGAAAAAGATATTCAAGGTAATAACTTAGGGCCTTTGCAAGGTTGTCAATTTTATTATGAGAACAAATTTATTAATTAATACAAGAGGTTTCTTAAGGTCATAGTGTATAATGTTATTTAAAACCCCCAATCCCTAAATTTTTTTAGAATATTGTCTTTGTGTGTGCCGGGCCAGTAAAATTTTTTACAGACTGGGCAAAAAAGAATATTTTTAGGATAATTAGAAAAGACAAAATCGGGCACATTTTCCCTGGCCTCATCCTCCTCTACTTTAGATAAAAGAGAATTACATATAGAGCACCGTTTAAACCAGGCACTGTAATCCCTCGTAAGGCCTATTGACCTGTCAACAATGTTGATTTGGTTTCTTACCTTGTCATGATTTATTAATAGGGTATTGGGGTAGGAGTTATATGTCTTCCGATTTTTTGTAAGTATAATCCTTCCTTTCTTAGAGAGTTCTGATAATTCATTTTCTTTGTAATTTGACCTGTAGATGGTATCATAGCCCATAATCCTCAAGCATTTTGCAAGTCTGCCCAGCATGCTGTCAGCCGCAAATAGAATTATTTTATTTTTGTTAACCTTAGACACCATGGCTTTTTTATTGTGGAGGCTTATGGATTTAAAAGTTGCTATTTACGGTTGATGCAAATAAATTCGTCTTAGGTTAAAATAGCCTTATTGATTTATAGTATTTTTATCTTGCCTATAGATTTAGACCCCCACTTTTTAACTATAATAATATTTTTCAGGATTTCCACATATAATCACCACAATTTATTGTGAAAGATCATGAAACACTTATCTCCAGTGACCAGGTATCCATCGTCCTTTTGGTCCGTGATGACCAGGAACCCAAATCGCCCCCTTATGGGGTCTCGGGTGACCTAATAATTTCCAGTGGCCTAAAATCCACTCCCCTTCACTGTTATAATGTCCCATCACCCATACCTTGTTACCTTTAGGGGGGCCTGTATATTTCCAGTGGCCCCTTATTAAAGTACCATCTACTGTGGTATGTGGCTCTATCCACACAAAATGAGGTCCTGGTTTTGTTGGTATACAATGAGAAGTGGACGCGAAAAACAAGGGTATCACAAAGATTAATAAAACATAAGCTAGCGTGATTTTTTTTGACATAATATCCTCCTTTTAAAATGATTTATTTTTTATAAGCAAATATAATGCCAATAAATAAGAATCACGTTACTAGATTTTATGCAACAATTTTAGGCCGGCGGCGATAGTTTCTATAGTTAATTTCTGAATTCGTTATTTCTTGTGATGGAGGCAAGGAGGGCTATGGTTAAAAGGAGGGCAATTATAACAATAACCTGAAGCCAGAACACATAGACGATACTATAATGTTTAATCATGCTTTTTGCTGTAAAAACTGACAAAGATCCTATACCAAACGTAAAGATGAATTTTACCCCGTAGCTTGTTGAGCGGAGTTTTTCCGGTGTCAGATGTGCAACAAGGCTATTTTCGATGGGTTGCATGCCAAGGGCAAAAAACAGATAACCTGTTGTAAAGATAAAAAGTGGAATATTGCTGAACTTAGTCATAAGGATTAAAAACGGTAATGAAAGGAAGTGAAACAAAAAGTAGCCAAGGCGTAAGTCCAATTTATCTGCGACACGGCCTCCTGCCATCATGCCAAAAATGCCAATAAAATACACTATTGATGTGAGTATGGTAGCGGACAATGTTTTAGTGCCGGTAAGTTTGATAAAGGAAAGGCTATTAATAATGTTGTCTAAGAATGGTACGGCTTGCTCAAAATATGTAGGGATAACAACGGAAGTCCCACGGTAGCAGAATCCTGCAAACATCATGCATATACAAAGAATCGAGAAATAAAGCATAGATTTATTATTGCCTGCACTAGCCTCTGATTGTTTTATATTTTGTATTGTTTCATGAAAATCTACAAGAAAAAGTGAAATACTTGATGCTAATACAAGTAGGCCTAAAGAGAGATATATTGTACGCCAGCCATATTTATAAGTCACAATACCCGTAACAATCGGTGCAAGACCAAGGCCGATATTTCCAAAAACACCATTTATGCCCAAGGCAAATCCTCTTCTGCTGCATCCCTTGCTTATCAGTCCCATTCCTGCGGGGTGATAAATAGATGCAAATATGCCCGCAAATGTCAAGCCGATCATTAAGTGATTAGATTCTTTTGCCATCCCTGCAAAAATGGAAGATATGCCAATGCCTATAAGATAGATTAAAAGCATTTTTCTGGATCCCCATAAATCCGAAAGCATGCCCATAGGCAAAGCGCCTAAACCAAAGAATAGATACATGAAAAAACCGAGAGACAAAACGTCGGCAAGGGGCATCTTAAAGTAATGTGTAAGAGGGATTACAAGAGAAGGGAAGATGAGCATAAAAAAATGGGATAGAAAATGGCAATAGGAGGTGAAAATAATTATTTTTTTTTCATTAGAGGTCATTGTTTAATCTTGTATTAAGAAAATTTTTATGTATTTTTAGTATGTTTGATTGATGAAACCTTGATTGTTTTAAAAATAATTAATTAAAGTAGCTTATACATAGTTAACAAGCTATTATAACGATGTTTTTATAAGGTTATTTTTATAAAATCCATGCCTTTTTTAACTCTGCCCTGTAAATTTAAAATAGAATTGGGGTGTAAAAAGATCTTCTACTTACAATATTTTCATTTTGCAAGAACTATTATTTCATAAATTCTTAAAAATTACATAGAATTCATATTTTCTATTTGTCCTGATTCGCCAGGAATTTAAATTATTTCTTATAAAATTTGAACACTGAGGATTTAATATATGTATGCATTGCAGATACTATATGAGATTTGAAATCCGTTTTTGTATGCTATACTAGTAAATTTTTATGCATTTTGAGAAGCAGTTTATTCAGATTTGATCATTAAAACCTACAATTATTTTCGGATTGTCTGTTGACATACTATATGAAATTTTCCATAGCCTACAATATAAGAATTAAATTGTGGCTATAAGGATTGAAGAGAGGCGTAGCCTTTGCTTAGGTAACAAAAGACAGAATTTTACAAAACCTAAATTCGGTATGCGTATATGAAACGGGAGGAATATAAAACACCGAAGACTCTAATAGATAAGGAAGTTTTAAATTATGAAGTTTGCCCACGTTGTTTAGGAACAGGCCTGGTATGCTCTTGTGAACCAAACATTTCTCCAGGATGCTGCTGCGCAGACTATGCAAATGCAATATGTCCAGAGTGCAAGGGTACTGGAAAGATATTATTAAAGACATAATATTTAGCCTGCTCAGGGCGATTTTTCCAAAATATAAAATATTTATATCATGATAGTTAGTATTTAATTAAAGATTAAAAACCCATGCCTATGAAGGCTTGAACACTATATGTTCAGACTATTTAAACATACAATTGATCTTTTCATTCAAGAGAGAAAACTATAGCAAAAACACATTGAAGATTTGATGAGTTTTTACATATTTTTAGGCTTACCTGAAAGAATAACTCATTTTTCCCCAAGGCTGTAGCTTTGGCCCACCGACATTTATGGCCTATTTTTTTATACAAAGAATTTTTCAATGCCTGCCTTAAAGATAGTATCATAGCTACCTCTTTTTCAGATATGGATAAGCTTAGTTTCGTTTAATATCAGCATATTATGAAGCTTGTATATCATTTAATAAAAACTCTGATAGGGTTGCACCTGTTGAATGGCCTGCCAAGTTTTACCGTCTCAAATATTTTGTACTAGCAGCGCGGTAGTTTAATCAAGTAATCACCAGTTTTAATTCTTGATTGCAGATAGAAATGATTGTATTGACAGAGGAGGGAAAAAGAAATAACATATAAGCCTAAAAGACAGGATTTTAAGATATGTTTGAGTTATTAACTGAAAAGCTTTCTAAGGTCTTCAATAACTTAAAAGGCCGAGGAAGGCTGAGTGAAAAAGATATACAGGATGCCTTAAAACAGATACGATTGGCCCTTCTAGAAGCGGATGTTAACTATAAAGTTGTTAAAGATTTCTTAGAGGGAATAAAAGAAAGAGCTGTTGGACAGGAGGTTTTGGAAAGTCTTTCACCTGGTCATCAGGTTGTAAAGGTAGTCAATGAAGGGCTTATTAAATTGATGGGGGAAGGAAAGCAGGATTTAAGTTTTGAGGGGAAAAGCCCTTTTAGCTTAATGCTTGTTGGGCTTCAAGGATCCGGGAAGACAACTACTGCTGGTAAACTATCAAATTATTTAAGAAAAAATGGAAGGCGCCCCTATCTTGTGCCGACAGACACCCAAAGGCCGGCAGCCATAGAACAGCTTCTAAGAATCGGCCAAGAGATTAATATTCCTGTTTACCCATCTAGGAATACTGACCGGCCAGAGGATATATGCGTTAAGGCAATGGAAGTTGCGGTCAAAAATGGGTCAGATGTATTGATTGTCGATACAGCAGGGAGGCTTCATATCAACGAGGAACTTATGGATGAATTGTCTGCAATAAAAAAAAGGATTAAGCCCACAGAGATCCTTCTTGTAGCAGACGCAATGACAGGGCAAGATGCGGTAAACCTCGCACAAAAGTTTAATGAAGAAATTGATATTACGGGGGTTGTTTTAACAAAAATGGAAGGTGACGCAAGGGGCGGGGCGGCTCTTTCTATAATGAGTGTAACAAATAAGCCCGTAAAATTTATAGGAACAGGAGAGCAGCTTAACGAATTAGAGCCTTTTTATCCGGACAGAATGTCTTCTAGAATTTTAGGGATGGGAGATATCCTGTCGTTGATTGATAGGGCACAGTCTCAATTTGACCAAAAGGAGGCTATTAAACTTTCGAAGAAATTAGGAAAGGCAGAATTTGATCTGGAGGATTTCAAGAAACAACTTTCCTATATTCACAAAATGGGTTCGATGGAAGAGATCTTGGCAATGATACCGGGTGTTGGTAAGATGATCAAAGCAGGCGGGGTCAAAGCAGATGAACGGGAGCTTGTGAGGGTTGAGGCCATAATAAATTCAATGACTGCGGATGAGAGAAGAGATTACAGGGTGATAAATGGCAGCAGGCGAAAACGTATAGCCTTTGGAAGCGGAACCAGGGTAGAGGATGTTAACAGGCTTCTAAAAAATTTTGCACAAACAAAAAATATGCTTAAGAAATTTAGGAGTGATAAAAACAAGAGTTTTCAATCGATGTTTGACCTTAACTAATAGCCGTGCCAGTCATTTTTTGAAAAAAGAATATTATTTTTGGCTGAGAAAATTATACCAGCATAAAAAGGGTAATGCTGGGTTTTTTAGTAATCAATATTAATTATTGACAATTATAAATAATTTTAGGAATATACAAGCGTATGGTACTTAATAAAATTTATAGGGTTTTTTTATTAGTCTGATTATTAAAAAAAGGGGGTGATATCCAAAAATATGACAGTTAAAATAAGATTGACAAGAAAAGGAACAAAAAAAAGACCTTTTTACCGTATCATTGCTACTGATTCTGAATCACCTCGGGATGGAAAATTCCTTGAGGTAGTGGGTTACTATGATCCATTTAAGGATCAGGACCGGGCTCGTATTGATAAAGAGAAGGTCGAGAAATGGTTGCAAAAAGGCGCCAAAATATCTGAAACAGCAAAATCCCTTTTAAGGAGGGAAGAGGCTCAAGCAGCTTCCGAGTGAGTGGATTAAGTTTTTTTTTAAAATTTGAGGTGAGGTGGAGCTATGGAGATGAAAGATTTGATAGAGTATATCGCTAAAGTTCTTGTTGATAATCCGGATGATGTCAGAGTTACTGAGCTTGAGGGAAAGCAGACATCTGTTATTGAGCTAAGGGTTGCCAAAGAAGATCTGGGAAAGGTGATCGGCAAACAAGGCAGAACAGCGAGAGCAATGAGGACAATACTTGGCGCGGCCTCAACCAAAATAAAAAAAAGATCTGTCCTGGAGATATTAGAATAGTTGGGTCAAAAAGACCTTAAAGATTTGATTCTTATAGGACACGTTATCCGACCGCATGGACTGACCGGTCAATTAAAGATTGTTTCTTATTCGGGATCTGAGGAAACATTCTTCCGGGCCGGTTCTGTTTTTTTAAGTTTAGAAAAAAAGGAATTGTTTGAAAATAAGGTTGTTTCCTTAAAGCGGCAGAGGTCTGCCTATATTCTTAGATTAAGCCATATCAATTCAATTGATGCGGCTGAGAGGTATAAAGGTGCTGAGATATTAATAAGCAAGGAATTTTTAAAGAAAGATAGGGATGAGTTTTTTTGGTACGAGCTTATAGGCCTCAATGTATATTTGCAATCTGATAAATATTTGGGTGTGCTAAAGAGTATTTTTTCAACAGGCGCAAATGATGTTTATGTGGTGGAAGGCGAAGAGAGGGAATATTTAATCCCTGCGATTCATCAGGTTATTAAGGAAATTAATATTATTGATAAAAAAATTATTATTTTGCCAATAAAGGGGTTGCTGGATATTTGATGAGGTTTGATATACTCTCAATATTCCCGGAGATGTTTGACCAATTTATCAAACAGGGTATTATAGGTCGGGCAGTAAGGGATAAAAAAATTGTCATCAATCTGGTTAACATTAGAGGCTTTGGTGAGGGGCCCCACCTAATGACAGATGATAGGCCTTTCGGGGGCGGTGATGGGATGGTGATGAAGCCCGACACAATTTATAAGGCCTTAGATTCGATTTCAAATTTAGATTGCGAGAGAAAAATTCTATTTCTAACGCCTCAGGGTCAACAATTCAATCAGTCTTTAGCTGGAAAACTTACTAATCTCGAACAAATTATTTTAATATGCGGGAGATATGAAGGGATAGATGAGAGGATAAGAGCTGAATATGCAGATATGGAGATATCTGTGGGGGACTATATTTTGACTGGTGGCGAATTAGCTGCAATGATTGTCGTAGAGGTTGTGAGCAGGCTAATTCCCGGTGTTTTAGGGGGTAGCAGGTCTAATGTAGAAGAATCCTTTGAAGGTAATTTATTAGAATACCCACAATATACAAGGCCAAGAGTTTTCCATGGTAAAGAAGTTCCACCTGTTTTATTATCCGGAGACCATGACAAAATAAGGCTTTGGAGAAAAGCTCAGTCTATTAAAAGGACATTTGAGAGAAGACCTGATCTATTAGACAAGCTAAATCTTAATGAGGAGGGCAGAAATATCCTCAGAGAAATAAAGAAAGAAAAAAATGGTCCTGAAGCGGAAAAGAAGGATAATACGACAGAAAACTCCGAATAGCCTTACATTACTGAATGTCCCTACCTTCTAGAGCAACTCACCTTTTTTTGATGACCTTGTCGAAAAAGGAAGTAGATTGTTTTGCCTCCATTTTTATTCTTTCTTAGAGCTTATGCGAGTTTTTATGTCCTTAAGCACAAAACAATAATAAAAGAATTTGAAAGTGCAGAAGCTAAAAAATATCTAAAAACAAGAATGTCATGTTTATGCCACAAAGTTATATTTAAACGGTGAGCCCGGAATCTTTGAAAGTGCATCCTTTTTATATAGGGCTGCTTCATTATCCCGTGTATAACAAAAATGGGGATATAATTGCCTCAGCAATAACAAATCTAGATATTCATGACTTGGCACGATGCGCTGAAACTTATGGCGCTAAGAGATTTTATATTATCAATCCCTTTGAAGATCAGCAAAGACTTATAAAACGAATTTGCCGCCATTGGACAGAGGGTTTTGGGGCTGGTTATAATAAACATAGAAGGGATGCAATGTCTCTTGTCTCAATTGCTGCAAGCCTTGAGACAGCAATTTCAGAGATTGAAAGCAATGAAGGTGAGACACCAATTTTAATAGCTACTGACGCAGTTAGAAACACGATTAAGAACATTAATTATAATGTGGCAAAAAAGATTGTAGCCTCTAACAGAAGGGTAATGATTCTGTTTGGCACGGCATGGGGCATATCAAAAGAACTTATAGAAAAATCAGATTACATTTTAGAGCCTATTTTTGGTGTTTCTGACTACAACCATCTTTCTGTAAGGTCTGCCTCTGCAATTATTTTGGACCGGTTGTTTTCCCAGTTTACTATTTTTAGGGAATAGAAATATAATTTGGAGTTAAGGAGAATTTAGTAATGAATCAAATAGAAATGATTGAGAAGGAACAAATGCGATTAGACATACCCTCATTCGGAGCGGGAGATAGCGTTAAGGTATACAGCAGAATAAGAGAAGGCGATAAAGAGAGGGTACAGGTATTTGCAGGGGTAGTAATCAGGAAGAGGAAAGGTAATATAGGTGCAACATTTACTGTAAGAAAAATATCCTATGGTGTCGGAGTAGAAAAAATTTTCCCCCTTCATTCCCCAGCAATAGATAAGATAGAAGTAGGCTCAAGAGGTAAGGTAAGGAGGTCTCGGATTTACTATCTTCGCAACTTGAGAGGTAAAGCAGCAAGGCTTAAGGAAAGAAGAACCTGATATCGATCTACATGAATAATCTTTCATATGAATATCAGGCAAGGCGTGAAGGTTATTCCTTGATAGCAGGTGTTGATGAGGCTGGTAGAGGGCCTTTGGCAGGGCCGGTTGTTGCTGCAGCTGTCATTTTACCGGAAAATGTTGTGTTAAATGATGTTAAGGACTCAAAAAAGATGTCTGAAAAGGCAAGGAAAAGAGCCTTCTCGCGTATCCAAAAAAGCTCAGTAGCAACAGCAATATCTGTGGTTAATCCTGATGAAATCGACCGGGTTAATATTTTACAGGCTACTTTAACGGCAATGAAAAAGGCTATATTAAGCCTAAATCCCAGCCCCGATTATCTGTTAATAGACGGAAACCATCCTGTTGATTATCCCATCAATCAAAGGTGCATTATAAAAGGTGATCAATTGTCTCTCTCAATATCCGCTGCATCTATATTGGCGAAAGTTTATAGGGACTCAATTATGTTCAGTTTTCACGACCTTTATCCCCAGTACGGATTCTTTTCAAATAAGGGTTATGGAACATCTGAGCACATAAACGCTATAGTTCGTTATGGCCCTTGCCCTATACATAGGCTTACTTTTAAGCGTGTACGCTCGTGACAAAGGAAAGGATTTCTTTAGGAAAATATGGTGAATTTCTGGCGGCAGAAAGACTAAAGGATTTTGGTTATAAGATCTTAGAGAATAATTATAAATGTAAATTAGGGGAGATAGATTTAATTGCCAAGGATAATGATGTCCTTGTTTTTGTGGAAGTAAAAACAAGAAGGAATATGCCCTTGGGGCAGGTTAAGGATGCAGTCAATTCAAGAAAACAGAGACAGATTTCTAAGGTAGCCCTTTATTATATGCAATCCATGCACCTTACAGCGGTTAAAGCAAGATTCGATGTTGCAGCAGTAACTTTAGTTGATGGGAAAAATGATATTGAGGTGATAAAAAATGCATTTGAACTGGCTTATACATAGATATACTTGTATAAAGGTTTAATCTTAATGGCTTCGGAAGACAATGACGTAAGTAAAGGAAAGCTTTTTATTGTCTCGACGCCGATTGGTAATTTAGAAGACATCACGTTAAGGGCCTTGAGGGTGCTTAAGGATGCACAAGTAATTGCTGCCGAAAATAGAGAACATACAAGAAAATTATGCTCTCATTATGATATAAGGACGCCAATAACTGCCTATAACAGCTACAATAAGAGATTTAAAGGGCTGCAACTTATTGAAAAGGTTAAATCAGGCGTTAACATAGCCCTTGTTAGCGATGCAGGAACACCCTGTTTATCTGACCCAGGCTCTAAACTCGTTCAAGAGGCTTTAGAAGAGAATATTACGGTGGTACCTGTACCAGGTGCATCGGCAGCCCTGGCAGCACTTTCTGTTTCTGGATTGCGGACAGATAGATTTGTTTTTGTCGGCTTTTTATCGAATAAAAGGGGGCGCAGACGAAAAGAGCTAAAAAAACTTCAGGCTGAATTGAAAACAATCATATTCTTTGAATCACCCCATAGATTAATAAAGATGCTCGAGGATATGAATGATATATTAGGAGATAGAAACATAGCCCTTGGGAAAGAAATTACAAAAGTTTATGAAAATTTTATAAGGGGTCCAATAAGTGAGGTTTTATCCTTCGTCAAAAGTGATGTTATAAGGGGGGAATATACCATTGTTGTTGAAGGCTTAAGGGATGATGAGAGATAACGGCTGTCAGATAAGAGTAAAGGGTTTGTGCTGAAAGCCTGCTTCATCTGTTTTTACACTTACTTTTTGACGCATCTAATTTTTTGTACCTTTATCTGTAATTATTAGAATCATTTGTTATGTTTCCTTTTTTATTTAAGTCTTGTTTATCGTTTAGTGGAATTATTTTGAGGAGAGTTTAGGTTCAAGTAACAACCCAATATGTGAATAACTAATTATGCAAGAAAAAAGAAAATTAAAAATAATCAACGAACTTGGGATGCATGCACGGGCAGCAGGCAAGATAGTAGAGTTGGCAAGGCAGTATAAGTCAAAGGTAGTTTTAAAAAAAGATGGTAGGGAGGCAGACGGAACCAGCATTTTGTCAATTCTCTCACTTGCATGTCCCATGGGGAGCGAAATTGAGGCCTTTATAACAGGAGATGACGCAAAGGAATTCATGGATGACCTGGAAAGACTTTTTAAAAGTCGTTTCGGGGAAAATATTAAAAGCAGGTATCGGTCAAAGAAAAAGATGCTTAAAGGGTTTCCTGTTTCTCCGGGTGTTGTCTTTGGAAAGGCTCATCATCTGGACAGATATAAGACTAAGATTTTTAGGAGGAGGCTGTTTAGCAAGAATGAAATAGCATTGGAAATCGATCGTTTTAGACACGCTGTTGAAGACGCTAGAGAACAGATTATGAAACTAAAGTCCAAAATACCGTCGCAGGTCAAGGGGTATGCCTTTATTTTGGATACCCATTTAATGATGCTTGACGACAGTGAATTGTTTGACTCAACCCTGAAAAAAATACGGAAGGAGAGGATTAACGCAGAATGGGCCTTAGAGAAATCTGTTAATAGAGTTAGGCATATTTTTAAGACTGTTGGCAATGACTATATTGGCGGACGAATGGATGATGTGGATAGTGTCGGAGAGAGGATATTGAGACACCTAACCGGGGTACCTGCCGAAAGCCTGGCCTCTATCAAGAAAGAGGTTATACTAATAGCCCACAGGCTCTCTCCATGCGATATTGTTGAGATGAACGTTGGAAAAGTTATGGGTATATTGACAGATGTTGGTGGTAAAACATCACACATGGCTATTATGTCTGAGGCTTTAGAAATACCTGTAGTGGTTGGATTGGAAAATGCTACTGATAAAATAGTGGACGGAGATATATTGATAGTAGATGGTAATGTAGGCGATGTAATTATTAACCCGGATCCTGAAACTATTATAGACTATGAAGAAAGAAAGAAACAGTATAATATTTATAAATCTGCCATACATGAAGCAACGCATCTTCCTGCGGAGACCCTCGATGGACGAAAGATAAAGATAAAGGCAAATATTGAATTTTCAGAAGAGGTAAACACGGCTATAAAGAATGGGGCAGAGGGTGTAGGACTCTACCGGACGGAATATCTATATATGGTTAGGAGAGATTTTCCAGATGAGGAAACGCTTTTTAATGATTATAAAAATATTGCTGAGGCAACTGCACCGCATTCCGTGACTATAAGAACTTTGGATATTGCAAGCGATAACATCATTTCAAATAAAAATGTCATAAAAGAACAAAATCCAGCATTAGGCTTTAGATCTATTCGGTTTTGCCTCAAGGAAAAAGATGTTTTTAAAACACAGTTAAGCGCAATTTTAAGGGCAAGCGCCTTTGGAAAGATAAGGGTTATGTTTCCAATGATATCAGGCCTCCCCCAGTTTTTAGAGGCAAAGAGGATCCTTAAAGCGGTTATGAGATCCCTTGATAAACAAAGAATTGAGTATAACAAGGATATACCAATTGGAATTTTATTAGAGATACCTTCTGCTATTTCTATTGCTGATATCCTTGCAAAGCATGCTGATTTTTTTTCCATTGGAACTAATGACCTGATTCAATATGCATTAGCTATAGACAGGGATAACGAACATGTAGCTCACCTATACGAGCCTTTCCATCCGGCAGTCTTAAAAATGGTACAACAGGCAGTAGATGCGGCCAAAAAGGAAAAAATCGGTATTTCAATATGTGGTGAGATAGCCGGCGATCCACTTGCAGTTTTGGTGCTCCTCTTTCTTGGGTTAGAGGAATTCAGCATGAATATAGGCTCAATACCAACTGTTAAAAAAATAATAAGGGCGTTGCCATTAATTAAGGTGACAGGTAGTTTAAAAGGCGTTTTGGACTTATCGACCAGTGATAAAATTGAGAAGTTTGTTTTAAAAAAGGCACGGTCTATGTTACCTGATATTTTTAAGCAAGACCTCTTTAAATATAGAACATCAGGCTATTAATCGGCACGTTTGAAATGGGGAAAAAAACTGTATGTCAGAATAGAAAGGCAAGACACGATTATTTTATTGATGATGTTTACGAGGCAGGAATTGTTTTGCATGGGCCTGAGGTTAAATCCCTGAGGGAAGGAAGAGCCAGCCTTAGCGATAGCTACGCAAAGGTGAAAAATGGCGAGCTTTTCTTGTTTAATATGCATATAACGCCATACCCATTTAGCCATTACTTGGACATGGATCCCAAAAGGACAAGAAAACTTCTGATGAAAAAGAAGGAGATTAAGAGATTAATAGGCAAGACAGAAGAAAAAGGGTATTCGCTGATACCTCTATCAGTTTACTTATTAAGGGGATTAATCAAGATTGAACTTGCCCTTGCAAAAGGAAAAAGAAAGTATGATAAGCGACAATCATTAAAAGAAAAGGAAATAAAGAGAGAATTAAACCAAATGAACAGGCGAGGCATATCTTGAAATGTACCTCTATTATTTCAAGATAAAAAGGAAAACTTTTTAAGTAAGAATATTTTCGAGGAAATGAAAAAAAAGTAGCCAAGTTATATAGAAATATAATAAACTTGTAGGCGACAAAAGGGTAGGCTTTATAGGCGACCCCGACAACAATAATCCTAAGAAGGCTATTGTAGGTACGATTTTATCTTTTTAAAGAAGTAGATTTTAATGAATGCTTTATGGAAATGTAGCTGAATTAATTCATCAAGAAAAGCCTGCTGTCTAATAAATCCTTTAAGTCTATTATTACTAATTTTAAATTTTCACAAGAGACATTTTTTGTTAAATCTCAATGATTACGAGGCTATGTTTTTATGGGAAAGGCGTATTTCAGGGTCTATGAAGGACTGAATGACTATTTGCCCCCGGAAAGGAGGAAAAGGGATTTTAGTTTTCATTTAAAAGCTTCGACTACCGTTAGAGATGCGACTTCCTATCTGCTTATACCACCTGAAAAAATTGAGCTTGTGCTTATAAATGGCGAATCAGTTTCTTTTGAAAGTGTTATAAAAAATGGTGACAGAGTCAGCTTTTACCCTAGATTTGAATTTTTTGATATTAGCAGCCTAACAAAATGTAATGGAACCAATTGATAATGCTTATTAAAGACTCATAAATCTAAATTTTAGGAGGAATTTAAGATGGCAAGAAAAACAATTGATGAAAGCGTGAAAAAACAGATATCAGAGTCTCATGCAAAGGGTAATCCTATGAGAAAAATTGCAAGAGAATTTGGGATAAGCTTATCAAGCGTTCATAGGATTGTCACAGGTGAAACTGCAAAAACGCCTAAGAGTAAAGTCAGTAAGTCAAGAGATAAAGAAGAAAGAAAAATGAAGATAGCAGAATTGGAAAAAAAGATTGCAGCGCTGGAGAAAAAGATTCAGGAGATAGAGGAAAGCAAAAGGTTGTAGGAAGAAATGAAGCGTTTTACAATATTTATTCATGGCCAGGAGAGTAGCAGCCAGGGAACAAAAGGGGTCTTTTTCAGGAATCTTTTTCCAGAAATGATAATTCCAGACTTTACAGGCGATGTTTCTGAGAGAATGTTAATGCTCAATGAGTTACTTAAGGATAAGGAGGAGATAATAATGATAGGTTCTTCATTGGGTGGTCTCATGGCTGCGTTATATACGTTTGAAAATGAGAAAAAAATTACAAAGCTGATACTGCTTGCACCGGCCATTAATCTTCCTGAATTTAATCCATACGTTTTGCAAACCATTGGTATTCCAGTTTACGTATTTCATGGAAGAGAAGATGAACTACTCCCCCTTAAGGACATTCAGGATATTTCAAAAAAGGTTTTTACAAACCTTAAATTCACTGTCCTTGACGACGATCACCGACTATCTAGACAATTTACATCGATTGACTGGGCTAATTTGTTAGAAAATTAATGGGTTTACTTTTAAGGTTTACATTTATGAGAACCCATGCCAAAAAAAGTATGTGGATGTTGTTTTTACAAAAACACTATCTTAAAGTCAATTAATTTGCCCATAATTGGGACCTGCCTCAATCTCTTGTTTTTTTTAAAAAAGAAAGATGATGGTTTCGTAAAAAGTCATTTTACTCGCTCATGATTCCCATTTTGGGATTCATCAAATGCTTCGCTAAATTCCAAAAACTCGGCCTAAAGGCCTCAAACAGTTTGTCCCGCTTGCAGCGGGATCAACGCTCAGCATTTCCTGAATCTATTTTCAAAAGTGGCCAAAATCGCTCGCAAAAGACTTTTTACGAGTTTGCCAAAGATGTATCCTTAATTATTCTATCTTAGTTAAAGGGCGCCAAAACTATTTGCCTTTCGTTGCCGCTTTATACCTATAATTCTTGAAGAATTTTTAAAATATCCAGTTGATGGTTGGCCATCAATTTACCAAGTATATTTGAAAAGGGTTGGAATGGATTTAGATCAGATAAAAACCAAAAAAGTCATGGTTGTTAAGGTAGATTATGGAAGACCTCTATAAGGCTTAATCTACAATTCGAGGTGTGAACCCACCCCACCCATAAAGGAGAAATTAGATATGTCGATACAAGAAAATAAAAATATTGCGCGACGCTTTATCCAGGTTTGGGGCGACGGAGATCTCGACATAATAGAGGAACTTGCTGCCCCTTCACTTTCAGTCCAGTATCCAATTATGCCCAAAATTGTTCAAGGAAGCAAAACTTTTAGAAAAGTAATGGAAAATTTCCGGTCAGCATTCCCTGATTCAGATCTCAAAATTGAGGAAGAGATTGCTGAAGGTGACAAAGTTGTAATACGCTGGAGTTTTTCCGGAACTCATCAGGGCATTCTTTTAAATTTTCCTGCAACTGGAAAAAGAGTGAAATGGACTGGAATCACCATATATAGGATTGCAGATGGAAAGATAATGGAGGAGAAGGGAGAGGAAGATTTCCTTGGTTTTTTGCGTCAAATTGGAAGTGTTCCATAAACCGAATAAGACAGAGCTATAGCCCTACTATTGTTTAAAGCATATTGCCAAATGCAAGAGCAGCCCGGCTTATACCAACGCCCATATCTGGATTTATAAATTCTCCGCCTTTGCTGAAAAATGGGTGATATTCTAGACGATACTCTTCAATGGCTATGGAAAGTCCCTTGAGCTTTGGATAATCGCGTTTCTTATTCGCAATCATTTGGGTGAGGTTAATGAAAATCCCTTCTTTTGCCTCCTCAATTGGTAATGTTGCCTTATACAAATTTTTTTGGGGGAGTGTCGCTGATTCATAATCATAAGGACGAAGAACGGTTATTTGTTTGCACAGGCGCAAGTATAGAGCCGGATTAACCTAGAAGGCAGTGGACCAAAAATGCAAAAGAGAGTATTCGATGTCTTTTGTTATAGCTTTTGGGAGATTAGCAATCCTGATCAGGTCAGCATAAGAAGAGAGGTCTATGCCATCAAATTTTGCCTTTAT
>Ga0180433_10004888_pt1 | contig 18559 bp, 26 predicted proteins | sample SS_ome_8_FD_132980 | JGI IMG/M metagenome (GOLD analysis project Ga0180433, IMG submission 132980) | Hypersaline lake sediment archaeal communities from the Salton Sea, California, USA - SS_1_D_1 metaG | ecosystem: Environmental > Aquatic > Non-marine Saline and Alkaline > Hypersaline >... | reverse complement strand
ACTCGAATGGTCCAAGCTGGTCATTTGGCAGCATGGCAGCAGGGGCCTCCACCACGACTGGCCTGACCGACGTAAATAATGGCCCACCTAATGATGGTGATTTTCTCACCTTTGACTCGGCTGGTCCAAGTTGGTCGCCAACAGCAGCGAGCGACTTGAGTGTTGGAAGTGCTATACAAGCCAGCTTGGTTCAAGACATAACCGCCCACAGCTTGAATAATCTTGCAGATGTTTATGGTTACACCCCAGCGGCGATTGGCCCAGGATATGCTCTTGTTTGGGAAAGCCCCAGTTGGTCGCCAGGAAACACCATCTACTCGGCTTCTTATGCAGGTGAAGTGGGAACCCTCGGTGGCAACTACCTCGGAGAGCTTGCCGATGTAGAGAGTGCTGCGACACCCAACGACAATGACGTATTGAAATGGGTATCTCTATCCAACAGTTGGTCTTTTGGAGCCGTCGTGGCGGAAATGGGCAGCATGCATGAACTCACAGATGTCGTAAGTTATTCTACAACCGCCTTAAGCCACGGCGATGCATTGATATGGGACTCTGGAAGTGCGGCATGGTCTTTCCTACCGCAACGCATGTTGAGTGTTTCTTCTGCCGCTTATGTAATGTACATAAACGACCACTATACGTATGAACTGGAAGATGTTACCAGCAATGCACCAAACAGCGATAAAGAAACATTGCTATGGGTGGGCTCCCCATACTATAGCTGGTCGCCAGGATTCCTTTCTCTTGGAAATTTAGACAACGTTGATTCGAATACGCCCTACGAAGGCGATGTCCTCGTGTTTAACTCCGCATCAAACATTTGGACATTTAGTGGTACGGTAGCAAGTGCAGAACATGCTGATTCCGCTGGATACGCCTCTGTTGCTGGCGAAGCAAGTGGCATATTGGGCGTAGGTCTCAGCGAACTGGCAGATGTAGATCTTGGTGCCCTAAGCCACGGCTATGTACTCTCATGGAATAGTAGCGTCAATGCTTGGAATGCAACAGACACCGTTTACTCTGCCGTATATGCAGGTGATGTGGGAGACCTTTCTGCTCACTACATCGGAGAACTTGCCGATGTAAACGGAAGTGTGACGCCCAACCCTGATGATGTTCTGGTTTATAAAAGCCCAGTTTGGTCGCCTATGGCGGCGGGCGACCTGAGTGTTTACTATGCAGAATCCGCCCAATATATTGTGGGAGATTTATTCTTAAAGAACTTGACGGATGTTGACAACTACAATCCTTCTTTCATCAACAACAATGACGTACTGAAGTGGAATAGCGGCAGTTGGTCTTATGGGCCGGTCACAGCCGCCATGGGCAGCCTAAAAGAACTTCAAGATGCTTACAATTATGCCGCAAGCGACATTAGTGACGGATATGTGTTGAAGTGGGTCGCCTCTTCTAATTACTGGTCGCCAGCAGCAAACACTGCTGCCATGGGCCCGCTGAATGAAGCGCAAGATGTTTTCAACTATGTCGCCTCTAGCATAAACAACAACGACGTGTTAAAGTGGAAGGCAGCAAACAGCAGTTGGTCATTTGGAGCCCTAGTGGCAGAGATGGGAAACACAACTGAGTTGACTGACGTGTACAGCAATTCTCCCAGTTTCGCTAATCAAGTGCTGTTGTGGCAGGGATCTAGTTGGTCACCAGGATGGCCTGTTATGGGTGATCTCCAAGATCTCGGCGACGTACACAACTACGGCCCCGGCTCATACCCAGCCAACAACTACGTGCTCAAATGGATCTCTTCGGGCAGCAGTTGGTCATGGGGATCAGTTGCAGGCGGTGATACCCCCTATCTATATGAACTCAGTGATGTGAATTATGGCGCTGTTTCCAATCCAAGTTATAGTAAAGTGCTTATTGGTGTTAATGGTAGCTGGTCAGCAATTTCGGCCTCCAATATGTCTGTAGGTAGCGCTTATTCAGCATATTGGGCCTCCTATACCCAGTCCGCCACTGTAGCTGGAGCGGCAAGTTACGCCAATGACGCTTCTAGAGCCAGTTATACAATACTGTCCAACCACAATCTGTCCTCCATGGGGGATATTAACAACACCAGCCCCAACACAGGCGATGTTCTCAAATGGACTGGTGTGAGTTGGTCACCCGCAGCCCCATAAAAAACAAATTGATTACTCTCCTAAACCAAAGGAGAATATCATGGGTCTATACGACAAGCCCCCTGCTGGGGAAACATCAGCGGATGCTTTGCAGGTAATCAAAGCCATCAAGAACGCCATAAACCAAGCACAAAGAGCGTGCCACATGGCCACTAGACTAACTAACAAAAATGGTCGTGAAGCCATGGATGCAGAATGGGGCGATGATGCCGACGAAGTGGCTTCTGCGTTAGCCGCCCTACGCACCCTCGTCCAAACCCATAAAGGCACAACCCCGGATGAATTGCCAGCGGCATCAGCCAAACCAACCAGAGTCGGCAAAAAAGCACGCAAATGAAAGAAAAACTGATTCTGAGATCGCCGCTCCCTCCTGGCGACATCATGACCATGACGGCGGCTGTGAAATCGCTGCATGACATGTATCCTGGGAAGTATGAAACAGGCGTGGTTACCCAACACCCAGACATTTGGGCCAACAATCCGCATGTCAAAAAAGTGGAGCAAGGTCGAATCATCGACCTTGCTTATCCATGCATTAACACAGCGGGACACACCGCCACCATGTTCCTTCAGGGTTACATGTACAACCTAGAGAAGGCGTTGGACATCAAGCTTAGACTCACCACAAACAGGCCCGACATCTATTTCACAAAAGAAGAGTTGGAAAGACCACCATTTCCCCAACTTCCGAGACGCTACATTGTTTTCAATGCGGGCATCAAGAGGGATTATACTGCTAAACAGTGGCCTCTCGAACACTTTCAAGCCGTAGTGAAACACTTTAAGGATCGCATTCCATTTGTGCAAGTCGGCCAGTCCAAAGACATCCACTTCCCCATTGAAGGGGCGATCAACATGATTGACAAGACTGATCTGAGACAACTTCTGAGGCTGTGTCTGCATTCAGTGGGCGGTTTGTGTTCCATTACATTCCTACAACATGCAATGGCGGGCGTAGAGAAACCCTGTGTGGTTCTATTGGGAGGGAGAGAAAATATTCCATGGGTTACTGCCTATCCGTATCAAACCACACTTCACAGAATAGGCTCTTCACTACCATGTTGTAAAAAAAGAGCGTGTTGGAAATCGAGAGTGGTCCCTCTGTACGACGGCAAAAGACTTCCACAGGCAAACATGCCCCTTGATAAGAGCTTATGCGAACTGCCCGTGACTGGAACGGTGATGCCGGTGGCTAAATGCATGCACGACATCAAGCCCATTGAGGTGATCCAGACTATCGAATCTTACTTATAACCTAGATCTTCCATGTACTCTCGAAGATCAGGAAAGAACTTAATCTTCTCTTGCCTGATCTTGGGATCTAACTCGAATCCACGTGCATCATCTGGCGTCACCTTATGAACAACCGGCCATTCTTTAATGAATTGGTCAGTTGCTTCGCATGGTTCTTCGCCTAAGAACTCCAATAACTTCTTGAGTTTTGCCTTCCTCTGCCGCACGGTCATTTCATTCAGCTTGTCCACCTGGACCAGATGGGCATCATCCTCGTTTTGGGCAAATCGCACGGCCATCACCCAATTTCTCAACCAATCGGTGATGTCCTGGTCTTTGACAAAAGTGTTCTTCTGACTTTCGAAAGAAACAAATGGATCTCGGCAACAAACGATCCACTTTGACTTGGGATAGATCATCTTAATTCGAGCAACAAGCTCCACATCGCCCGGAATCCACAGGTGCTTTAAGCCCCATTTCTGCTTATGTTGGCCCTGACCAGAAAAATACTTGTAGATCAGTTCCTTGAATGCTTCGGTAGTCCGCACCGGATCGCTTCCCGCCCAATGCGGTACGGGATACTTCTGTTCCTTGTTTCTTTTTTCCACTTCTACACCGGCGTTGGCCAGATTCATGTGAAAAGTAATTAGAGTGCGCCAGGGTATCAACTCCTGCCCATGGATGTAGATTTTTGGGTGAAGTGTCAAAAACCACTGAATGAATGTAGTGCCCTGGCGAGCGTTACCGGTAACAAATATTGGATCTTTCATGCCCTAATAAAGTTACACCGATTTCACTTTCCCGCCTCCCATTTTTCCCTTGAAGAGCTTCTCGATCTTTTCTCCCTTGCGGGTTTTCTTGCGGGGTTCTTTAAGAGGGCGATAGTAAGACACTTTGCCATCATTCTGGTCGTCAACACCATAAGCATTAAGATCGCCAGTTTCTAGCCATTGCCTGAAATTCACGGGGCCCTCCTTTTGTGGCTTTTCCCTCTGCGCACGTAGTTGGGAGGAAGCTTCTTGGTTTCTCTTCGGGCCATAAAAGACCAGTTGCCGCCAGGGCGTATATCACCAACGTCGTACTTGTATTTATCTAGACCCAGCCAGCCAGTAATCCTCCGCATGACTGTCAACGGTTGGGAGGCGAACCTTTCATAGGGAGTTTGCCACACCCGGCCAGCACCCAACTTTTTGGCAAAGGTGTGCATGTGTTTGATGTGATCGTCATAGTACCGTTTCTTTTCTTCCAGAGAACCATGCCGCAAGAAGTTTGCCACCCAATGAGTCCTACCCCAACTTTCACAAATAGACTCACGATTGCGCACCACAAAGATGAATCGGGCATTGGGAGTGTGTTCCTTAAAGAAATCCGGCATCCTTTCGGCCCAGGGCCGCTTCATGAGGATGCGGTGTTTGGGGTGCCTTTTGACAACCGCCTTCATCCGATCCACTTTTTTGTGGAATATCAGAGTGTTTTCCAGATTGTACGTATCAGTAAAAAGGAAGATGTCGGGATGTTGAGAAAGCACATGTGTGAATGCCGTGGTGCCAGAGCGAGCCATGCCAAGCACGAATATCATCCTCTTGTTGTCAGGGATCACCGCTTCGGACCTCTTCTGAGTGGCACGGCTTTCAGCTTCTCCAAATGCCTGTCAGGTTTATCTCTGAGATCGTGCATTACATTCGCCAACTCCCTAACAAGATCGGCAGCGGAATCACCCTCACACACCTTGGGACTACCTTGAATTCGCACAGTCTTGGCCTGCTTATCATAAAAACCTCTGGCCAACAAGAATTTGCCGCCCTGGTATTCGGGCAAAAAGTAAATCATGCCGTTCCATTCGCCATCATCCCAGTTGCGGCTAGAAGCAATAATTCGATATGGTTCTTGCTCGAATACCGCTTTGACGTGATGTCCACGTTTTTTCATTGCTGCGGAAACATAGCCCAATGCAATCTTGGCGAAAGCATTCAACGCCTCTGTGGGCTTGGTGCGGAAATTCACTTCAACGCTGTATCTGGTGGTGGGAGCAGCATACTCTTGCAGATTCTCAGACACCCAATCCGAAAGGCTGGTATTTTCGTCAATACCGCTGAATGTGTTAACCCAATCTCTGAAATTCAATTTGCTTGCTCTCCAGCCATTTGCGAAACTTCTTCTTATCGTATTTAGCATGCTTGGAATTGTTTTCCTTCTGCGAAACTGGCCTGAGATTGTCTAAGGCGTTGATTACAGAAATATCGGTAATGTCGTGTTCGACAAAGGCATTGATCGGGAAAATGTGATCTAAATGCCAATCCCCATCCTTGACCTTAGGCATCAGTCGAGAGTAATGGGAAGTACATCACCAAACTTGGTCAACAATTCCTCTTTCCATTTATCCCGCTCTTCCTTGGCCTCTTGAAGTAATTGCTGTCCATCCAACTGCATTCCGCCGCCCGGTCCCGGAGGTGCTTGGTACTTCCCACGAATCCTTCCCAAGATTTCCTTGGCATACGTAAGAGCACCTTCTTGCATGGCTTCAGTCACCTCTTGCCAATCTTTCATTTTCTGTAAGTAATGAACCATGACGGTTTGGACACGATAGGGTGCAGGATAAAGTTTAATGTTCCTGTATCCATCAACCCACTCCCAGCCGCCGAGAGAGGAGCTAACACGGGAATACATCATCTCGTATTGCTTATACAATACCCACTCTCCCATTCTGCCCCAGATGGGTTGCACGGGATCGATTAGACCACCCTGAATAGAAGCATAGGCTCCACCTGGATAGAAATATTCGATGGGAATCGCCCCATCTAAATCGCTGGCCTGGAAGGCATAATGGCCCATTTCTTTATAGAACACATTTCGCACGTAACCCACATCTGGCGGCATCTCATAAACACTCTTGCCGGGAATGGTGGTGAAAGTGTAGTAATTGAAAAACTCCCTGGGAGCGTAATCTTCCACAATCTTCAGAGATTGATCGATGCAGAAATCAATGTTCTGTTCGTCCAACTCTAACTTCAAGGCAGGAGCACCCAGCATGTGAAGGATGTATTCACGAATCTGCTGTCGGACCTTCTCACGATTCCTGCGAGGCCCTAGTTCGTTTTTATTAAGGGGGTCAACATGCCCCAGGTCCGAACAGGTAGATGAGCATGACTGGGATGCCATCATGTCTTTGGTCGGACGGCCAATTGCTAGTGTGTTGTTTCCGCAATAACTCATTGTAATGGTATATATGGGAAGTGAGGCTCTAAATATGAATGAATGCCAGAGGGAAAAATGCTCAACGAAATAGGTTCACCAACAGCGATGGCCGACAGGCCGGATATTAAACGTCCAGCCGATGTAGTTCCAGAACTACCCAAAGATCTTGAGGGCGAAATTCTCAAGCTAATCAACTGGCTGCGTAGTTCTTTACAGCGTGTCACCAGCGCTACCGGACCAGGGAGTGGCGTGAAGAACCTGCCTTGGCTCGGACATGGAGTAAAAGGGTTCCTGAGAAAGATGTGGTATGGCAATCACCCAGACAACCCGTCCCACAGAGAAGAAGTGCAACCTTTAACAACGAGGAAACTCACTCTTCAAGAATACAAGGAACTGGAAGCCATTCTCAATTCCTGCGTGGATGAAACGCTGCTATGTGAAGCTGCTGCTCCTGGCCTCAACCAAATTATCAACCAATTCGGCAGAGCATTAAAACAACTGGTGTTGAAACACGTGGTTAAGAATGGAGCAGTTCGGCCACCATCACCCCAACCTAAAACGGACCCCGTGCCCGATACGCCCGGCGATGACGTTCGACCAGTAGACCCAGACAGGCCAGAAGAACCAGAAGGGCCCAAACCTCCACTTGAGCCCAAAGACGAAAACGAGAAGAAAGTTAGCGACGAAATCCTGTCGCAAAAAGATGCCTGGAAATATCTTGTAAGAAAACTTCTCGATGAACTGCCAGAATTAAAAGAACAGCTTGGGGAAATGCCAAACAATTTCTCGGATTTCAGAGATGACATTAACACAGCCATGCGTGGAGAGTACACCCCATCACCACTCGTGGCAATGTGCTGGAGAAAACAAGAACTGCAACAGGCCCTCTATAAAGTTCTACTCGACAACTGGCACCATTTAGACAACAACGAGGATGATCCAGTGGACTGGGGTGAACTTCCCAAAGAGATGGTTGACTCCATGGATGATGAAGAAATGGCCGTGCTCAGGCATGTGCAGGGGTTAAGCAAGGAACAAAGCCGCAGCTTAATCAAAAACGAAATGGGCGATGCGGGCCAGGAAATTATTGATCTGGTTGGAAATGACCCCAAGACAATGTGGGACAAACTTATGGTTTTGGTCATCAAAGGTGCCGAGGGAATCAAGAAGTTGCCCGCCACAATTAGAGTGTTGATGAAGTCCTTACACTACGGCGGCGCAGAACTATCGGACGGGGAAAAAGAAGAACTAGCACAAGCCGCACTGGAAGGAGTTTGATAATGTACCCAGGAATAACACCGGAATTCGAGAAAGATCTTGATGCGCTGCTCAACTGGCTTGTGCAAGAAGTCAAGAAAACCGACCTTTCTAAATCAAGCCTCCCATGGTTCCAACATGGAATACGTGGATTCTTTCGCAAGTTGTGGCACGGAGACCACCCCACCAATCCAGACTGGTATTCACCCGAAGAGGGTGTCACACGACGCCCCACACTTCAAGAGTACATCGAATATCAAAAAGAAGTCGAAAGAGAACTGGATTCCTTTTTTGAGGCCGTTCCCGGTCACGTAGATGCCGTCTTAGGAAAGATTGTGCAGGAGTTTAAGAAGCAGTTCCTTGTCCTCATGAGCCACTACATTGTCGGCGGCACCACGACAGGCGGTGATGAAAATCGCATTGCCCAAGCAGTTGCCAAGGAGCTTCCTCAAGCAATCATGATTTTGAAAAATGCGGGCATGGACCGAGAGGCAATAATCGCCCTGGAACCTTCGAAACTGGCACAACAACTTCTGCAACATGGCATCGATTCGCTTCCGCACATACGACGTGCAGCTAGGAACCCAGAATATCACGAAGAACTGAAGCGACAGATAATGCACGTGATTGGAGCCACCAGTGACTAATTTAAGTTTCAGACAGTGGCTAGAAATGGTAGGCACTGGAGCGGTCTACGATGGCACCAAACCCAAAGAGGATTGGAATTGGTGGGGAGCCCCAGGTGCGCCCGCTGTCAGCCCAAGAAGAGGTGTAAAAATAGAGAAGGACGAGAAACCGAAAAAGCGGAAGAAGAAAAAGAAAAATGGCTAATTCACCAAGTTGGGTCGAATCCCTTTCCAACCCCATGGGGCACATCGTCAAGAAATACTTGTCAGAAGTCCTCCAAGAAAAGTTCTTCCAACACGAAGATGTGGTAGAACGCATTTCTCGCAGCCTCGTGACCCGTGGCGACATGGAAAACTTTGGGAAATTGGTCCTTGCCATCTACGAAGCTGGGTTCATGAAGGCGGTAGAAGATAACAAAGAGGCTTGGGAGCGTTTCGGCGTGAAGCCAATCATCAGGGAGTCCGAGACAGCAACACCACCCGACCCCAGCAAGGCTATCTTCAATCAGAAAAGTCAGGGGTAATGTCAGAGAGAACGGCGTATATCAGCCAACCAGTGGACTTTGGCATGACGCCCTGCACCTTCCACCAACGATAATCTTTACATTCTTCATTGCGATGAGTGTAGCGTGATGGGTACACAATCGACCCCTTGGTTACCTGTTTCACGGTTGTCCAGAAGCGTATGGCCAAGTCACCTCGCTCAACCATGACTCCCTCAAACGTAAATTTTTTGCCGAAACGCCCAACGCCATAGCTTTCTTCGTAGAGGCCGTCCGTCTTGATTTCAGACGTGTGTGGAAGGCACCAGAAAATCATGCTGTTTTTAAGTACGGAATCTGGTATGCTACGCTTCTTCGGTTCCTCTTGGACTGGCGGTTTGGATTCGACTGGAGGGGAAGGAATATCCATCTGTTGTGGAATTTCAAAAACCGGCTCTGCCTTCCTAGCAGGTTCTTCGGCAACAGCCACTTCATCGGGAACGTGGAAATCACTCTTGAGAGGTCGTGCGGCCTCTTCACCCGCCACCATATCGGGCGTCCAATCGCAATTGTGCAGCACATACTTTGACTCATCCGTCTCCCAAAAATCCTGCTCCTTCGTAATGGGGTTGGGGCGGTTCAATTGATACACCGTACCGTCTTTGTTTTTCAGGGCCATAACGCAAGTATGTAGGGAAAAAGTTCACGTTTACAAAGCCAGATTCGTGGGCTACAATTTCTGTGACGCAATTTTCGTAACTTTTCGATGAGGAGAAAACTCATGAAATGGAGACACCTGCTGATTTTCACCCTCGCCATCGGGTTGGCGTGGAGTGGAATCGACCTGAGTACGGTCACCCAAAATTCCGATGACACTTACGGAGTATCAGTCGCCGACGCAGCAGGCCGAGGCGGCAGCCGATCCAGCTTCGGAGGCAGCCGATCCAGCAGTTTCGGCAGCAGATCGAGCACCCGGCCAAGCACCCGACCTTCAAGCCCATCGGTTCGGCCAAGTACCCGACCTTCAAGTCCATCGGTTCGGCCATCAACTCGGCCATCGAGCGGTTCTTCGGTTAAACCGAGCACTCGGCCATCGAGTGGTTCTTCGGTTAAGCCGAGCACCCGCCCAAGTAGCGGCACTGGTTACAAGCCCGGCTCATCGAGCACTTCCAGAAAGCCCTCGTCAGGAACGGATAGCGCAGCCGCCTCTGCTCAGCGAAGGGCGCAAAGTAAGACGGTGTATAAGCCGCAACCTCCGAAAACCTCTTACACCACCAAGAGCGGAAAGACCGTAAAAGTCGATCCAAAATCGCCGTCAACACAAAAGGTCCGCAGTTCGATGACGAGCGAGAAATATGCCCAGCGAGAGACACGTGTGGAAAACCACTACCACACGCACTACGGTGATCGCTACGGTGGGTATGCGTCCAGCCCGTACTACGGCATGTACATCGGCGGTGGTTATTCACCATTGTTCTGGTACTGCATGATGGACTGGTCTCTCGAACGACGTGCCATGTGGATGTATCACAACCGCAGTTCGATTGACCAGCAGTTGTATCAACAAGAATTGGCCAAGAATGCCGCTCTCCAGGCGCAGATCGCCCAGTTGGAGGCATCCGGCACAGCAGTCAACCCCGGCTACGTCGATCCGGAGTTTGCGGACAATCCGGATCTGATGTACACGGACGAATACGTGCAAGCTGTCTACAACCCGGTTGCCCAAACAACCCCAATGGCAGCCCCGCCGCCGAGATCATCCGGTGGGGGCGTGGCCATCTTGTGGGTTCTCGGAATCCTGATCGTAGTTGGTCTCATCGTGTACTTCGTCTTCTTCCATCGTTGGGGCGAGTAAATCCCGAATCCACAACCCACCCGGCCTACGGGCCGGTGGGCTCCTTATAATCTTTAGAAAGGCCCTCCCCATGCCGACTCTCTGGGAAATGCTAACCAAGAAGAAGGAACCGGAAGAGACCCCTCTGGAACTACAATTTCAAAATCCTCTTCAACTCCGCATTAACGCCACGGTCAGGTTGGACGTGATCGACGGCGACCAAGATCTCTCCGGTCTCCAGTTTTCCGTGCGACAGATTCGAGAGGTCAAAAGGACCATCGAAGACGAGGTTTTCTACTTTGTCGATTACGACTTGGTGGCCCGTGAACTGACCGGTGGCGGGATGGTTCGCAAGCGATTGCGACTGATCCCACTGCAAGATCCCGATGCCGACCAAACGCACAGCGTCATGCTGTTGAACCTGCTCGACGAATTCGAGTACCACCAGGAGTACCACGAAAGTCTGGACTACGAGAAAAACGGTGGCGAAGTCGCAGAGTTGAATGAAGACGGCACGGTCGCCGCTACATGGTGGAGACCCGAGGGGCTGCGAGATCCCTGGATTGCCGAAACGGCCTACATTCGTGATGCCGACAGCGACGGCAAGGTCGAAGAGGACGAAATCAAAATCGGCACTTTGGAATACCGAGATTTCGGTCGAGATACCGAAGACGAGGGTGGCAACACCATCACGGAATGGTATCTCGTCGAAATGGACGAAAACGGTTACTTTGAGATTTGGATCGGCAAGGAAATCGATCCACTTCGCATCTCGGTCTAATAGGAGGAGAGCATGACCACGCTATTGATACGCCTAGTGTTTCTTGTTGCACTGGTGGCCGCTGGCTGGGCCATCTGGCAAATCTGGAAACGCTACAAGAAAAAACAGTCCCCAGAGGACAAACTAAACGAAATTATTGACGAGCAAACCGAGGGCCTGCATGCCGCCGCCGAAGCCTTGCGTGCCAGCGAGTCTTACGTTCGCCAGATTGAACGAGAGGTAGAGGCACGCCGGAAAGACGTGAGACTTCTGGACGCTCGTGTGAAGAAACAGCTTGGCGAAGGAAACGAAGAGGGTGCCAAGGCGACTATTGCCACACTCCAGGTGAAAGAGAGGGACTTGGCGGAAAAGGAAACAGCCCACACCAAGGCCGTCGAAGAGCACCAGAAGTACGCTCGTGTGGTGGATGAATACCGCCAGAACATCAAAGACTTGAAGCAGGAAGCAAGTGAATTGCAGATCCGTTCCAAGCTGGCAAAGGCAGAACAGCGTGCGCAGGCGTTGCACGCCGACATGAAAACCAGCATGGACACGGTTGGTCTTCAAGCAGCCCGTGACGAACTTGAGCAGCAGATCGTGGTTGCCAAGTCGGAAGCCGAGATTGATCGTCGATTGGCATCAAGCCCCGAAGATGAATTTCTCGATCATGCCGACAGGGGCGATACGTCTGTTGATGATCGTTTGGCCCAATACAAGAAAGAAGTGGGCTAATGAACCGAACGGCAGTTACCACCTACATTTTTATGTGCCTGGGAATATTCACGCTTTTTGTAATACTCTCCGGTGTTGACGATCTTGTGTGGAAGCTGCCGTACTACATAATGATCCCTGTGGACCTAGCAGGGGGAATTGCAGGATTGTTTCTTATTGTCTTCGTTTTCCTGATTGGCAGGAACAACCTGCGTGAACAGGAAGAAAAACTCAAGGAAGGAGAACAGTAATGGTAGGTGCCATCATTGGAATTGTGGTTGCAATCGGCATCATCGTTGTCGTCGTGATTGGTATTGTCAAGTATCTCGGACAACAGGTGGACATCGGCAACGATCCGGACATCCCTCCGGGCGAAGACGAAGGCGCTCCACTTTTCCGAGCGGCCCCCAACGCCCTTGGCAAGAAATGCCCGTTGGACGAAGCGAACGTCGGTGACGAAGTAATCGTGCCGAGTGAAAACGGCATCCTCACGATGCAAGTGGTTACCAAGTATCCTGGCGGCTTGGAACTGCAAGACTCCAATTACGTCGCCAGCGCATTTCTGGACCCCGACTACCTGTCTCAAACGGTCGCCGATAAGTACGCCATTTCGAGACAGTGCTACAGGTTGAGAAGCGTCAAGCCTCGACCGAACCGACAGCCCGGTTTACTCCCACCACGTTCCGCCAACTGGAGAAGGGACGTACACCATTGGATTGAACACGACTCGATCTTCGGCATCACCGGCGACGATCTGCTCGACCTGATGATCGTTTACTACTTCTTCTTCGACGGCTTCGCACAGCCCTACGAATACTATGGTGCCTTGGACCCGATGGACCCTGGCGTGGCCCCCGAGAATTGGGACAACGCCGCAGGCGAATTCGTGGAACCGACTCCCATGGAAGACATTGTGGAGACGCCCGGCGATCCGCACGATGATTTCGTCGTGACAGAAGCGCCCGCCGAAGAAGTGGAGCAACCGACCGCAGATGCCGAGCCTGCGCCCGACCCCCCGCCTGAGCCCCAGGTGGACAATGTTGAAACTTATACGCCGCCCGAGCCCGTTGCAGAGCCCGAGCCGCCAAAGGTTGACAATATTCCGGCCTACGAGCCGCCTGCGCCCGACCCCGAGCCCGAAACCAAGAATTGGGGCAGCAGTGGCGACACTGGCGGATGGGGCGGCGGTGACTCCGGTGGTAGCAGTTACGACTCCGGTGGCAGCTACGACTCCGGTGGCGGTGGGGGCGACGACTGGTAACTCAGGCAACGTGTGTTATTGAACACCTCAGCCCCGTCCTGGGCCCCTGACCCGGCCCTCTTAGGAGGGCCGGGTCGTTTTGTTGAAAGGCAACTCATGACTGTCACAATTACAGTGCAAATCGTACTGAGGGGTTCGTTATGACATTCCTGATGATCTTAGCGTTCGTCCTCGGCGTAATCACCGGCATCCAAACCCCTTTGTGGGTTGGCATAGTCCTGGCTGGGATTGTGATCTTCTTCCTTGGTTCGGACTATGTGAAGAGCCAGGAGATTGCAGGTTTGATTTACGTCCTGTTGGGCGTGTGGTTCATCATCGGAATGATCGCAGGCGACGTGTACGTGTTCATGGCATATCCAGAACTTCGACCCGATATACCGGCATGGAATCCACTCGTGCCGCCAGGAGCGAACCAATGAGCGATTTTGAGCAAGACATGTTAGAAGATCCCAAGACGATCTTGCAAAAGATCGTTTGGTGGCTGGAGGTATTCATCCAGGGTGTGATTTTCTACAGCATCGGCATGTACTTCATCGAGATGCAGTTTGCCGGAACTGAAAACTCAAGGGAGGCGGCTTCGTGGTTTTTCCTATGGAGCGAAAGAACCGTTGCTGGGATTTTCACCATTGAATATTTTGTACGTTGGCTGACCTTCAAGGGGAAGTGGTGGAAGTATCCATTCCAACCCATGGCCATCGTGGACCTTTTAGCCGTCCTGCCGTTCTACGTGGGCTTCTTTGTAGACCTGCGAATGTTGCGATTGGTGAGGACGCTGCGTATCTTGCGGTTGATGAAAATCTATCGCTACAACACCGCACTCCAATCCTTCATCAAGTCTTACCAAAGCATCAAGGGCGAACTGACGATCCTCATGATCGTCATTACCATCCTGGTGTTCTTTAGTGCCACCGCCATATTCGAGTTTGAGCGACAAGCACAGCCGGAAGTTTTTGCCAAGTACAGTGATGCCATTTGGTGGTCGGTAGTCACCCTGACCACGGTGGGGTACGGCGATAAGTTCCCCATAACAGAGGCCGGTCGTATTACCGCCATCATCACGTTGGTGTTTGGCCTGGGGGTCTTTGGCACCTTCTTGTCCTTGATTGGCTCGGCCTTCATCAACACCATGCAGGAGAAAATGAACCTGCGTGTGTGGGAGAAGACCCAAGAAAAGCTGAGGTCCGTCTGTAGGGAGAACCAAGAGCCGGAAGATGAAGAGTTGATGCAATCGATGGTTGATGAAGCGGTTCACTCTCACTTCGACCACCTTACAGTGACAACTTGGGAAAAGACCTATGAGGCACTGCGTCAGCTTTGCATCTCCCGAGACGAACCAGCGGATCGTGAGTTAATCCAGAAGTTGATCCACGATGCCATTGTGGCAACCTACGGCGAGGAATTCGTTCAGAAGACCAAAGAGAAGGTCGGAGGAGTGAAACATGATTGATGTAAGCCACGCCGAAATTCACACGGCTACCGTTTCGCTGAAAATGATTACCGTGAATCAGCGACAGATGACACTATCGGTTTTTCGCCAGATTCCCCAAAAGCAATTGATCTCAGAAACCATGGAGTTGATCGGCACGCCATGGGGATGGGTTAATTATTTCTGGCCAGACGTAAAGTTGCCCCATGATGCCATCAATCCCATTCAAGTGGTATGGCAACAAGATAGCACGCTGTTTCGTTCTGTTTTTGCCACCCTTCCGAGCGAGATGTCGTACCCTCAGCACGGAGGGCTACACTCATGGCGACACATTTTGCCGGGAGTAATGGTTGCAGCCTACGAGGAAGCGGTTTCGGGTCTTGGCGACAGTCAAAGAGCAGTATGGCTCAAACTGACCAAAAAATACCACACCTTAACCCAAGAGCTTTCAGCAATGGACCAATTGTTTATTGCAGTGGGTGGTGGGGGAAGCCCCAAATCATGATCGGCTTATATCCTGCGGAAGAACGACAGCTAACAGAAGGGGGTGTGGTCATCTATCCTCCTGGGGCCAAGGAGCCCTTGCTAATCTTCCCGCCGTGGCTTACCGACATCGCCCTGGCCAAGGGGAAGGAAGAAGAGGCCGATAAGAGAAGGGAAGATGGGCGCAAATAATCACAATCACTAGAACCGAAGCTCCAAAAGCCCACCCGGCGTGCCGGGTGGGCTTTTTTCATGCGCTCTTTCTCTTCTATTTTAGCGATCTGAAGATTAGATACATGATAGCAGGTCCAACAAGAGAATACCTTTTTGGGAGAGAATATGGCACTTAGAGCACCTAATGAAGGCGAAGTAGCTCTGTTGAAGGCGATGTTGAATCACACATCGGTTGGTGATCCCAAGCTTCACCTTTACAACACAAGCCTCGCCATCACAGAAGATACGGCTTTTTCAGATGCGTCTGCCGTCGAGTGTGACGAACCGGGTTATGCAGCAAGTGATCTGTCGGGCACCAGTTGGTCCGTGGCCACGGGTGCTGGAGATGTTACGACTGCCGAATATGCCGAGCAAACGTTCACTTTTACGTCTCACGCCTCGGCGATCACGGTGTATGGATATTACGTCACCAACAATGCAGACAATACGCTTCTGTGGATAGAAGAGTTTCCCACGGGCCCGTACACGCTACCCTCCACTGGCGGCAACATTGCGGTAACGCCCAAGATTATTGGCACATCACCAATTAGCTAAAAAGCTATTGTGAAGACTATATATTTGCATGTTACGTGACACTAATGGTAGACCATACAGAACTGTGGGGAGCATGCAGCAGTTTGATCCTGAGAACCAGGAGCACGCTCTTTTCAATCTGTGGGACGAGGAGGCCATCAAAATCGGTGGCGCTCCGATCTACTATTACGAGGTCATCATATCCTTCAACACGATAGATGATCTTTATCACGAGGCAAGGGACAAACTCTTCTCGAACATTCCCATTCAATTATGGGGATATTACGATCCAGTTCCGGCACAGAACTATCAGATGGCGTTTGGTATCGACTCGCCAGATGAAATGATCTTCGAGTTGAACTACCGAAGTGTGCTGAAGGCTATCGGCCATCCCCCAAAGATTGGGTCGAGGCTTTACACACCACACAAACGTGAGGACTGGGTAGTTGTCCAAAGAAATTTGGGCGAGAACAAAATGTGGGGAGAGCTACGACTGCAACTTCTCTGTCAGAGGTTCCAGGAAAGCGTCACCACAGGAGAAGGGCAAGTCACGCAACCAAAACCAGATTTTAAGATTAACTAAGGAGCAACAATGGCACAGTTTCCCAAATTCAGCGAATGGGTTGAACTGCGTGAGCAGGACGGCAAGCCAAAGAGCCCCCATGGTATGAAGAAGATCGGTCGTAAAGAAGTGAAGTCCCCAGGGACAAGAGATGGAAGCAAAGACCTTAGTTCAGATTACAAAGGCCACATCTCGCACAACGGCACGGTCGATCCTTATGCAGTGAAGAAGGGCAAAAGCGGCAAGCCGGTTGCGGACGTAGGCAAATAGGAGCCCACATGAAGAAAAAAGGATTCCGTCCTTCGATTACGGCAAGCCCTGGAGTAAGGGTGCGCACTAGAGGCTAGTCCTCAAACGTGAATTCCACGAACGCAGATGGTTTGTGAATTCGCTTTATGAATACCAAGGGCAGTTTAGGTTTTGGGAGCACTGAACGAACCTCCTTCACCCTGAAGGGTCGCCGGTGCTCTCTTTTTTTAATGCGGTAGGATTTCATGAAGCTTAATAAATTTGCAAGTGGAACATAACTAAGTTAGTTAGAGGGATCACATATGGATACAATCAATCCCGGAAACCATCCCGAGCAATCGCTAAACGAATGCAACGAGAAGAGTCCTTTGCAATCTCCGGTCAATGAAGACTACACACCGGACATGTGCGGGGACGATGGGGATGGATCTCTCAACTCCGTATCCGGGTTGATGGATGAAGGCTGGCTCGACAAGGCGTGCGAGTATCAAGATGACCAAGAGGGAAAGCATGCTCTGTGTGACCCTCTGCAAACGGGCAGCATTCTCAATGACCTCCGCAACCCCCAGAGGAACACCGTCTATCGTTACTCAAAGGGATTGCGAGGCGCAGATCGGGCCATGAAGGACATGTTCTCAAACCTCGTGGTGCTTGATGCAGATGGAAAGCCACATCCAGTTCCTATTGTGTGGGGCAGCCAAGAGCGAGCGGTTGCTGCCATCATGTTTGATAACATCCGTAAAGACAAAAGTCTAGTTGTAGATCGCATCCGACTGCCCATGTTATCAATCTATCAATCTGACATTCAGTTCAACCAAGAACGATACACTTACCACCAAGCTACCAACTGGTTAAGAGATGCCCGAAGAAACTTCAAGCCAGGGTTCACGACTCAAGAATTCAAGCCAAGAGACACTGTTTTTGGCATGGCTAGAGGCGTGCCCATCGACATTGGATACACGCTGATGGCATGGACCCTATACCTTGAAGACATGAATCAAATCATCGAACAAATAATTCCAAAATTCAGTCCCGTCGCATATATAAGAGTTAGAGGCGTACAGTGGGAAACCATCGTCAAGCTCGAATCGACGGCTAATAACTTAGAGACAGAGCCCGGTGACCAGAGCTTACGAGTAATAAAATACCAGTTTAATTTGAAGGCTGAAACGTATATACCTCAGCCAATTAAACGGAGAAAAGCGGTTCTCGACACGAGACTGAATTTCTTCAACCAAGTTGATGAAGAAGAAGTCACAGAAGTGATAGACAGACTACAAAACACCGTAGAGGAGTTGGAGTAGATGATCGAAATCAGAAACAAGAACAAGTTCCCAGTTCAGCTAGTGGTTAGATCCAGGAAGTCTCCTCGGTCTTTCACCACCCTGAACATTCCAGGGGTTGGATCTGGGAAGAATGTCTATTACCTCGATGATGAGCGAAGCACCGAGTACATTGAAAGACTTGAACAGAAATTTGGTTTGATAACCACAAAACGTATTCCTGATAGCGAAGTTAAACATAAAGAGGGAGAATAAGCTATGGCGATTTTAAGGGGATTTCCGCCGTCTAATACAATCAGTCCCAGTGTGCGGATT
>Ga0180433_10004887_pt1 | contig 18561 bp, 25 predicted proteins | sample SS_ome_8_FD_132980 | JGI IMG/M metagenome (GOLD analysis project Ga0180433, IMG submission 132980) | Hypersaline lake sediment archaeal communities from the Salton Sea, California, USA - SS_1_D_1 metaG | ecosystem: Environmental > Aquatic > Non-marine Saline and Alkaline > Hypersaline >... | reverse complement strand
TTAATCCTCCTACAATGATAGAATGTATTCCCACATTTGTTCTGATTGCAATGGTTACTATCTTCTTTTTGCTTGTTTTCTCATCAGGATGTGTCTCTCCCGATGCCGTTAAGACAGAAATCCAGGGTATTAAAAACGATTTCGGACGACTTGAGAAGATTGTTGAGCAAAAGGCCGATAATAATGTCGTTGCAGAACAGATAGAAGAAATTAACAATTGTATCGAACAAACAACACAGGTAGCCGAAGACCTATCGATTTGGAGAAAAGACGTAGAAGCTGGGGTAATCAACTATGGTGGGGCAGGCTGGGTTGTGGTAGGAACCGGCGTAATGGCCATCATTTTCGTTGGGGCAGGATTATTGCTCATAAGAGCGTTTATGAGACGAGGAACACTATTGACACTGGTAACATGCGCTATCCAGAAAATAGGGAAATCCTCTCCTGAAACCGCCAAAGCCCTCAAGAAACAGCTAAAGAAAGAAGTAGCTGGCGGAAAATTCCGGGAGGAAGATAGGCAAAAACTTGGAAGTTTTGCCAGAAAAATGGGTACTTTTTTAGAACAAAATGACCATTCTGAGGTATAACAAGGTATGCCAACGTACGAATATGAATGTAGCGAATGTGGACACACATTTGAAGCTTTCCATGCCATGTCGGCAGAACCTCTGGTAGAATGTCCAGAGTGCGGACAGCCTAAACTTAAGAAATTGATTGGTATGGGAGCAGCAGCAATCGTTAGAGGTACAAAAACCCCATGCACTGGACGGCGTGGAAATTCACCCAAAAAACAAAAGATGTCTCCAAAGGGTAAGGATAAGTTGGGGGAAGGCAAGAATAAGTCGCCCAGACCTTGGTGGAGAGATGGACCGATTAATCCGAAAATCCTAGATAAACCGGATAAGTACATAGCTGAAGGCGAGGTGTAGCAATGGATAGGTCGAAGATTACCACGAGTAAGGTAGAACCCGGTGATCGAGAATTGAAGGGATTACAAGATCGTGGTAAGATGATTTTGTCGTGTTCAAGTTGCGGAGAAACCCTGTTATGTCTACAGCTAATCGGGACTAGGGATGATGAAGCCACTTCTGTTGTCACAAAAGTTGCGGTAAAGTGTGGATTTTGCAACGGCTATTCCGACATCAAGGAAGTGACAGGGCGATTTAGTCCAGGGGCGATCAGTGACAATATGGCCATAGACGTGCTTAGCCATGAAGCCGATTCTCCAGAAGCAGATGTCCTATTTCGAGCGTGGAGAAAATAAAATGATAGCAGTAGATGAGCATGGAACACCCCACAGTGTGCAGGACACCAATAAGCCAACATTCAAGACTTATGCCAAACAGCGTGGCGAAAGACATATGGTGCTGGCCTCCAGCGATGGAGATTTGTTTGACCCGATGAATAGTGGCCACAATGTTCATCAACGCGATAGTGAACGGGGTGGCTTGTTTTGGAAACTCAGGAAATGCAGTAAGGAATGCTACGACCAGTACACCGCTTTTCTGCGTAGCAAGAACCGGACACCGTTGATGATGGCACAGAGGAGATTTCGCAATGACTTTTGATGAATTCAGAATAGACTTTATGGATTTTCTAAGCAGCGCCAATGTTAATTTGGGCAGGTTGAACTCCAAGACTCGCGAACGGTTTCTTGAACAGGCTAATGGTAAGTTTGAGGAATTAGTGGCCAGTCTCGAAGAACCTAGCGAAGAACCAAAAACAACTGAGAACCTGAAGGGTAGAGTTCTGTGCATCAAGCCTACAGACAGTCGTCGTGCTTTGGATATCGGTAAAGGCGTTAAGGGTATGACAGCTTCGGAATCAGCAAGAGCAGATGAACAATTGAATCGCTCTCCATTCCAAAAGAGAACCAAAGGTAAGAAAAATGCCTGAGACAATCAATGATACCAGCATAGCATTCGGCGTTACTCCGAATACGCCAGCCGTACGGTTTATTGCTTCATTGTCTGATGGTCGAACTGTCATACAAGATGACAGACCCAATCACCGACATGCATGGGCTAGACTGGCCGAATGGATGAGGGCTAATCCGGATATTTCTATTACCGGGATTCGCTTGCAGGGTCCTAATGGCATGGAAGTGAAAACGCCACCAAACAAAGATGGATATTTCTTCGGATACAAGACTACCGCAGTGTGGGGTGCTTCGCAACACAATTACACGGGCGTAGGCTATTATGATGGCCATGAAGTTCACATAGTTTGGTATCAGCAACCCAAGTTTGACAAAGCTTTTACCGAAAAAAAGACAGTGACAAAAGCTGGCTTCTTCCTGATCCAGAATCCATAAATGGCAAGACGACACCAACCACGAGACGAAAAACACCCATTTGAATCTCCCACAACACCAGGAGAGTATGTTGCTTTTCGTAACCTTATTATTGAACTAGTATGTACTAATGTCAACCCCAAGATAGGGCCACGTTTCTGGGAAGACCCGAAATATTGGGCACCAAAATACAAGAGGGAAGTACGAGGTGTTGCCAATTTGGGTAAACAGATTGACACAACCGATCCCATTGTCCAGCGAGCGTTGATAGATACTATCGTGAAATATCGAATTAAAGCTTTGGTGGCCAAAAAGACAGTAGAGAAAGTCATCAAATTGACGAATAGACGTATAAAAGAAATCACTACGCGAAGAGAGGCATCATCTTCAAGGCCAGCAGCGACACAAGTAGATGTTCCGAAGAACTCGACTTTCGTTGATACCGGCGAAGACAGTATTTTGGCTAAGATCAAAAGGATTGAAAATGGCTCGAAAAAAGGCTGATACCAAAAACGAATCTTTGGACGACTTTTTGATCCGTACGCATGGGAAGGGGATTATAGCTACAGCCGCAGACGCACTAGCTCCGAGGTCCAGAAGTGTGCTCAATACGCCACTATCTCTCGACATATCATTAAATGGTGGTATCCCCGACGGCACGATATGTTTGGTAACAGGCAAGCCTAAAGCTGGCAAGACAACCTTGTGTCTCGAACTACTACGTAATGCCCAACTGCTCGACAGACCAACATTCTATGTGAACATAGAAAGAAGATGTACGCCCGAACTGCTTTCAACGATACAGGGACTTGACCCTGCCAGATTACAGGTTATTCCCCATCAGGTGGACAAGCCCCTAACGGCAGAAGATTACCTGAACATAATCGAGCGAATTGCAAAGACCCAGAAAAGGGCAGTAGTGGTTATTGACAGCATCGCAGCCCTATCGACGATAGCCGAACAGGATGAGCTAATCGGATCAAGCAAGGATATGGCTGGACCAGCAAAACTTCTATCCTCATTTTTCCGTCGTGCACAGCAAGTTATTGATACCAATGATGTCATCCTTATCTTTATCTCGCAAATGATTAGCAACCGGGAACGTATTGGTCCCAAATACGTAGAGAAGGGTGGACTGGCTATTCAATATGCTTGTTCTGTCTGGCTTAAGGTAACCTGGGCACAGCAATGGGAAAAGAACCAGGAGACTAACGCTCCTGATGGCCACGATATGCATATTACCGTACAATCATCGGCAATGGGTAAGCCATTCCGTCCGTGTATTCTGCCTCTGAGATACGGTATTGGAATTGATGTTGTTAAGGATGTAGTGACAACAGCGGAGAATCTAGGGCTCATAGAGAAAGCTGGTGCATGGTATTCTATACCCATGTTCTCAGAGAACGATGATACTCCAAAGTTCCAGGGTCTTGCCAGGCTGTCCAATTTCCTCAAGGAAAACCCGGATAAGTTTAAGCGGCTAGAGACAGCGATAAGAGATATAGTGTTACCGAAAGATACCCCAGATGAGTAGCGTACAGGAACAACTCAGATGGTTGCCCATTACACCCATTATTACGGAATGTGTAACCGACATGTGCCTCGTGAAAGAAGCATATCAATATGGCAACGACACTAGTCCTGACCCGAGTACCAAGAATGGGGCAATCTTGACAGATAAGCACGGTCAAACACTAGCATATTCTGCCAACAGGTTCGCGAGAGGATTGGCTGAGACTCAGTCCAGGCTGAATGATAGAAAGATCAAGTATCAAATGGTTGTTCATGCTGAAAATGGAGCAGTATTCAATGCGGCCAGACATGGAATAAATACCAAAGGGACGGTTCTATATTGTCCGTTTTACGCTTGTGCCGAATGTGCTAAGGCCATAATACAGTCGGGGATAAAGAAAGTGGTTGGACATGCACAGATGATGATACTGGCCTCTTCTCATACGCAGTGGGTAGAGGCTGTGATGATGGGCTGGAGTATGTTGCATGAAGCTGGGGTTAGCTGTGTGTTGTTCGATGGTGTGATTGACGTGACTGCAAGGTTCAATTACGAGGATGTTAATCTATAGGTGGACATTAAGCTTTTAAACGGGAATACTGTCAGGTTAGTTTTGGCGAGATATCGTCGCAAAGTTGGTGGCCGGTCTAAGTCGAAGTTTCAGCATTCAGTCGGAGATCAGCTAGCGGTAGATTACCCACACGACAATATATACGAAGAAGTCTTTATTCCTGGAGAGAGATTCTTCCTAGACTTCTTTATCCCGTCGATTAGCCTAGTGGTGGAATGTCATGGGAAACAACATGTTGAACATATTAGGCATTTCCATAAAACCAAGACAGAGTTTCATCGTCAACTGGATACGGACCAGCGGAAACGCGACTGGTGTACTCTAAATGGTTTCAGGTTCCTAGAGATTTACGATGAATAGTCTAACAGACGAAAAAACGAACTACCTGGAGCAAATGAACAGATGGATTAAGGCATTGGGGTTGCCCCAGTACCAGCCATCGAACGATGAAATAGAACTAATCCTGGAGTTTACCAGGGATGCACTAAGAGAACGTTCCTGCGTACAACTATCGGAAGATTCTGCTATCCTAATGCAATATGCATTGTTTATGCAGCAGAAAGCCAACGAGTGCCAGTCTTTCCTCAGATGGGCTGGTCAAGCGATAAATAGGTTGTCTGAAAACGACAAATATAAGGTTAAGCAATGGGTTAGGAAAGCAGAATTGAGATTGGAACGTATACAATATTTGGCTCGTAGGATTGAGTTGATCTCGCAGAGCATCAGTAGCTTGGTTAGGGCCAGATACAACGAAGGGAGAAACGGATGAGCCCACTGGATTACATAAAAGAAGGCATAGTTGAGGGCAACTGGGATACAGTTTGCGAAGGCTATGAAAAACTAACCGGAGAAAGTTTGGCTCCTCCTGCTGAATGTGATGCACAGAAAGCTATATTGCGGATCAAAGACATCATATCGGCAACTATCGGTTGGGAGGTCGCCCCAGAACCATCTAAGCCAGCGACGAAGAAAAGGAAGAAGACAACCAAGCGAAAGAGCACTAAGAAGGATGTCTCGGAGACCGACGAAGATGATATCGTGAATCTCAGCGAAGACAAAAGGACCAGTGTTCAGCCGGTTGTTGGAACAACGCAATTTATCACAAATGAGCCAGACCCAGACGAGGTAACCGTGAACCTTCAAAAGGCTAAAAAGGCCAGGATGAAAAAGAGACCAAAAGCCAGAGCCGCCAAAACTTACAATGTCGAATGCAACGAGTGCGGGTGTTCCTTCGAGTCAAATCGTCCTAGCGGAGAAATGGGGCAAAAGTGCTCCGAGTGCCTAAGTGCAAAAAAGAGTAGATTTGGATAATGCCCAATAAGACCGATGCCATCTTGCAAGATTCTGGTATGGAAAGAGCAATCCTTGCCGGGATTACTACGCACGGAGCAGAATGTTTCTTCGCCGTAGAAGACATAATAGGGGCTGGTGATTTCTATTGGACATATAACCAGGAGTTATTCAATATACTATCTCACCTGGTCCACAATGACGATACCAAGGTTTTCGATATACCTAGTATACAGGCTGCGGCTAAGATGCTGGGGTATCAAGATTTTACAAGTGGTGGTCAACATAGCGAATATCTCGAAGTAATAATCGAAGAAGTAGGTTCGCCAAGGGATAACGTAATATCATTAGTCGCTGCTATCTACAAGCTTTCTCTGGCTCGTAGGGGCTATAGAGCAGCTACCGCGATACAGAAGGGTCTGAAGCAAGTTACCGGTGCGGAAGATATCGGGGAAATTATAGAGAAGATAGAGGAACCAGTATTTGAATTTACCGCAAAGGTTACCTCGAATGATACTGGCATTGTCTCACTTGGTAAGCGATTCGAGAAGGTCATGACCACCCTGTCAGAAACACCACAAGATATGGTTGGGCTGCCTACTGGATTCCCCTTTTGGGATGAGGCTATCGGCGGTGGTTTGCGACCCGGTACGGTTAATGTCATAGGCGCGAGAGCCAAGATTGGAAAATCGTTCATTTGTCTAAACATGGCAAGGAATGTTGCAGAAAACGGGATTCCAGTACTATATCTCGACACCGAATTAACTAGCGACGTGCAGTTGCATAGGTTAACATCATTAGTTTCCGGCGTAGAACTGAATCATGTAGAAACGGGTAAATTCTGTAGCAACAAGCACGAGTCAGAGGCCCTGTGGAATTGCAAAGAACAGATAGAAGGCTTGCCAATTGATCATTTCTCTGTTGCTGGCTTGCCTCCACACGCAATTATGTCAATAGCAAGAAGATGGCTGTCAAAAACCGTGGGATTTACGAGCAGTGGTTCTGCTAATCCATGTCTTATCATTTATGATTATATTAAACTGATGGACGTTAGCGGCCTGAAAAAGGGTGTGCAAGAATATCAACTGCTCGGATTCCTGATAACCGAATTGCACAACTTTGCCGTTAAATTTAGTCTACCTATTTTGGCAACGGTACAACTAAACAGAGATGGAGTCGGCAAAGAGGGATCAGACGTGATATCGGGGTCCGATCGCATAGGGTGGCTGTGTTCAAGTTTCAGTATCCTAAAAAAGAAAACGTCATCTGAATTTACAGAAGACCCACCAGCAAATGGCCGGAAGAAACTCGTGGTAACCGATACCAGATTTGGCCCAGGAATGGAGAGTGGCGAATACGTGAATATCGTAGACAAACTGGAAGTGGGACAGTTTGCGGAAGGCAAATCATTTTCGGCAGCAGTAAAGGCTACTGTGGAGCATCAAGCTAATGAAGCGGTTTAGCCCTGCGGATGTCGCATTTATACAGGACAGAGCCTGTGATCGGGTCACCGAGATATTCGATGCCCTTGGCATTGATTACAACGACCGTCACGACTACCTCCAGGCAGCATGTCCAGTTCACGATGGAGACAACGATAGGGCGATGTTCTGGGCACTGCGATCCAACCATTGGCAGTGTAAAACTAGGAATTGTCACACTGACCCTATCACTGGTCCGTCTAGCAGTATTTTCGGCTTGATCAGGGGTACAATGAGTCGTAAAACAGAAACGGATTGGAGTTTCCAAAGAGCAGTCCATTTTGCCGCACAAGTTCTAGGGCTTGAAAACTGTGATCTGGATAGTGGTACGGCACAGGATATCGAGATAGCGAAAATAGTGAAAAACCATCGCAGGAAACAGGCTTCTGAATCCCGTGGGGAAACACCCTTGGCCGAAGTGGTACTCCACCTGAAGCCCGACCAAGTATATTATCCCAACAGAGGTGTATCTCCTGAGATAATCGCGAAATATCATATTTCATTTTGCAATACTTCTGGCAAGCCAATGTACAAGAGAGCGTTCTTCCCGATCCTGGATAGTACCGGACGGTATGTAATGGGATGGTCCGGTAGAAGTATCTATGATAAGTGTCCTAAATGCACGATGCATCACCATCCGGAAAGAACAGATTGTCCAGACGAACAATATCGCGGCATATATACGAAATGGAAACACTCAAAGAACATGCGAAGCGAATTGTGTCTATACAACATATGGTACGCAAAATCATTCATCAGTAAGACTGGCACAGCCATAGTGTGTGAAGGGCCTGGAGATGTTTGGGCATGTGAAGCTGCTGGTATCAGGAATAGTGTTGCTATACTGGGACTTGGTCTATCTCGGCAACAAAGACTATTGCTACAAAATGCCGGTGCCTTGACGTTGGTATGTATTTTTGATAATGATTCTGCTGGAAAACAAGCAGTGGAGAAGATAACGAGAGATTTCAGTCACTATTTTAGGATTTTCTGTGTAACGCCAGATGCTACGAAAGATATCGGAGAGATGTTGCCTAGCGATATTGTTGACAAACTGGGTCCGGTTCTTGAGCAGGCATCTAGGGCGAAAATGCTTTCGGACGAGTACGTGGCAGGAGGATAATTGTGGCAGACGGAAAACCGACTAATCCAAAGGATAGAGCAGCAACTACTAGACTCGATCTGAGTTTGTTCCCAGATACAGCGGTTGCATATGGTGCGCTAGCAATGACCGAGGGTGATTTAAAATACGGTGGGTTCAACTATAGAAATGCTGGGGTAATGGCGTCTGTTTATTGCGCAGCAGCCAAAAGGCATTTGGCCAAATGGTACAATGGAGAATGGGCCGACGAGAAGACCAATATCCCACATCTAGCAAGTGCTATGGCATGTATCGCCGTCATAATTGACGCGATAGAATGCAACAAACTTAATGATGATCGTCCTCCGGTATGCGATGTTGCTGGATTGTTGGCGAAGATGGAAGATCACGTTTCTCATCTTCAGGGAATATTCCCAGATGGACCACCGAGACACACCGAACTAGACAGTAAGCCCGACGACAAAGGATAACACCTATGCGAGTTGTAAAAGGCAGTGCGAGTGCCGTTAACCTATATACACATTGTCCCTTCGCATATTTCGCAAGGTATATCTTGGGAATAGATTCTGGCACCGGAAAATCGGCTTTGCAGGGCAAGATAGTCCACCTGGCGTTAGAATGGATGTCTAGGTTGAAAAAGCATGGCAAAACGGATGTTGACCCCATGTGGTTGCTGAACAGGGCTTGGGATGAGTTAGCAGATAGTTGTCATGGAATCGAACTACGCAAGGTAACAACCAGGATAGACAAAGAAACAGGCGAGTTCAAAGAAGCAGCAGACTTCAAAAAATGCAGAATCGCCATGGAGACGATATTGGGTGATCCATTTTACAACCCATATGGGCTAAATGTCTTGGATATCGAAAAGTGGTTCGAGATAGAGCTACCAGGGGAAGAATGGCAATGTCAGGACCAGGATGGCAACTTGCATCAGTTTACAGTGCGTGGCCTAATTGATGCTGTTAACGAGATTGATAAAGATACCCTAGAGATTATCGACTGGAAGACTGGCAATAGAAAAGATTTTTATACACAGACTCCTATCGACGAAGAAGCATTAACGAGGGAGGTTCAGCCGAGGCTATATCATCTGGCTGCATACTTCATGTATCCTCGATACAAGAATATACTGATTACCTTTTATTACGCCAACGATGGTGGACCAATTACAATTTCGTTGTCTCAGGATGACATAGCGGTAACAATAGCATCTCTATACGGTTTCTTTTCTACCATAAGTAAGGATACCCTCATCCGTCGAAACAGAAGATGGACATGCAGAATGTGTCGTCTAAGCAAAGGGGATATGTGTAGTAAGATATGGAGTGATCTACACACATTGGGTGGAGAGTATGTCCACGATCGTTACGGCGGCAAAACTTGTCAGGAGATAATCGGTGACTGATAACAACACGAAAACATATGTGCCCCTTCACCTACACTCATACTACAGCTTGCTGGACGGTCTATCTTCTCCGAAAGATATCGTAGACAGATGTATTGAATTGGGAATACCAGCTTGCGCAATTTCAGATCACGGAAATATTGCAGGTATGAAAAGTTTCTATGATGCTGCGAAGAAAAGGGGTATTAAGCCCATTATTGGTGTCGAGCTATATGTCAGCGAACAGCACGCTAGCATACAAAAGGCATCTAATACCAGGAGAAATCACCTAATAGTTTTGGCTAAAAATGATCAGGGCATCAAAGACCTGATGGCTCTAGTCAGCGAATCAAATAGGCCAGATTATTTTTACCACAAGCCTCGCATCCATCTAGAAGGGATTAGACCCTTCGCTGCTGGCGGCAATCTGATATTCTTGACAGCATGTATTGCTGGCGAGTTGCCGAGATCATTGTTCACTGATCTTAAGGCAGCCATAATGGCAGGGAGGAGTGATGGTCCGGATGGTGCCAGAAAACACCTTAAGCCAGACTGGGAAGAAGTAGGCAAAGCCATTATCAAAAAACACCTTGAGATATTCGGTGATGGCAACTACTATCTGGAACTACAAGATGAAGGTATGGCGATACAGGGTGTTGCGGTAGATTGCCTCAGACGTCTCAGTAAAATCACAGGAGTTCCGACGGTTGCAACTATAGATGCGCATTACTGTCGACCAGAAGATGCTGAGGACCAAAGATTACTACTTTATGCACAACTACATACGACCAAAGAAGACCAGGACCGCAGGTTGCAGCAGACTGGCGATGTGATGGATTTCATGGTATCGGACAGATACTATATTCCGTCATACGAAGAGATGTTGGAACACTTCACGGCCAAAGAACTCCAGACCACAGTTGATATTGCCGATCAGATAGAATATTCATCGCTAGGACATAACCCATATCTCCCAGTTTTTGTCAATGACGAATCCAAAGAATTGGGGCTTGATTCTGACGGCTATCTCAAGCATCTGTGTGTCGAAGGTGCTAAGACTAAGCTGGCTCACCTTGATCCAGAGCATAAGCGAACCTATTGGAGCCGCCTACAGAGAGAATTAATCGTAATCGCAGAAGCAAAATTGGCAGACTATTTCCTTATCGTATGGGATGCTTGTTGTTTCATAGATCAAAAGAACGGTCCCAGAGGCAAAGGACGTGGATCAGGAGCCGGATCATTAGTCAATTATCTAACGGGCATCACTGGCATTGACCCGATTCAATACGGCCTATACTTCGAAAGATTCTACAACGTAAGTCGCAACATACCCCCACACTTTGATGTCGGGCAACAGAACTTTATGTCGTGGATGTCTGAAAATTTCGAGATGTTCCATACGAGAGACATATCTGCCGAACGCAAAGAGGTATCTGCACACTGTGCTAGGAGAATAAAGCGGCGACAAGTCGAGTTCACAGATGCAATGAGAGAAGAAGTAGAATGGATTGATAAATACAATCCCCGGATGTGGATGTATATGCTGGACATGATCAAGGAGAAACCTGCGAAAAACCCTGCCAATTCGCATTTGGCATACGGTTTGGGGATAACGATAGTCGAGCGTGACGAACTGGACATCGGTCGCAAGGTCAAAACCCACAGTAGTCATATCAGCTTACCGGATATAGATACCGATATCGGTAAGATGTTCAGAAGCGAAGTCATTGCCTATCTAAAGGAAAGATGGGGAGATGAATACGTAGCCCAAATGATTACTTTCAATAGGTTACAAGGTAAAGCTGCACTTAAAGAGGTATTCAGGGCAAACCCCGATACCGTTAGACAGCTAATGAAGGTTAAAGCGGTGAAGGAAGGAAAGAATCCTGATGACATCAATATAACGCCACACGACCTATGTAACGAGATTACGAGGCACATACCGGATGAGGCTGCTATCTCTGATGAATTGAACCAAATAAGGGCAGAACATGGTGATGATTATGGTATATTACAGTGGGCTATCCACCACGTTGAACAGGTTGAAGAAGCCTATGAGTGGTATAAGCCGCTCTTCGAACAAGCCATAAGGATAGAGGGGACCAAAAAATCTCAGTCAAAGCACGCCGCAGGCGTTGTAATTGCCGATAGACCAATAGCTGAATTAACTCCGCTTGCATATGACCCAACTAGCAAAGACCGGGTGGTTGGGCTGGAAATGTCGGGTGCAGAAGCGATGGGAGCAGTTAAGTTTGATTTCCTGGGAGTTACAGCATTAGACAAATTATGGTATGCGCAAGATTTGGTCAATAGCCGTGCAGCAAGCAGCAATCTAGCTGGAGTTAGCTGTGAGTAATTTTATTGATCTAGCTGGGCAAAAATTTCATAAGCTTACCGTCATCGAGTATGCTGGGAAAGACAAATGGAATCAATCAAGGTGGCTATGTCAATGCAGTTGTGGTAAAACAAAAATTATCTTGGGATATTGCCTAACCAGAGGAACTACATGTAGTTGTGGATGTCTAAGAAAAGAAGCGGCGAAAAAAAATAATATAACCCACGGCTATAGGAAAACCAGATTATATAGGATATGGAGAGGTATGATAAATAGATGTGCTAATCCCAATGATCGTGGATACTACAACTATGGTGGTCGAGGTATTTCTGTATGTAGCAGATGGCTCAAATTCGAAAATTTTTTGCAAGATATGGGAGAGCCGCCGTCCTCCAAACATTCAATAGATAGAATAGATAATAATGACGGATATCGTCCAGCAAATTGTAGGTGGGCAACCCATAAGGAAAATAGCAGAAATAAGAGATATCATCGTTATATAACCCATTGCAACAAAACCAAACTTTTAATAGAATGGGCGGAAGAAATATCTATCCCGTATTCGACACTCTGGAAGAGAGTTTGCAAATATGGATGGAGTATAGAAGATGCATTGACCACACCGGTGCGAGGAGGTAGAGCAAATGCATGAAGTTGACCATGCCATCCACGTAAAAACAATTTTCTGTGATATAGACGGATGTTTGGTTGAACACCATCCACCTACTGAAGTAACCCAAAAACCAACCAATGTACTGGATGGTACTGTCCCCAAAATCCTGGAATGGATTTCAAGGGGATACACGATTATTCTAACAACCGGGCGACCAGAAAGTCTTAGGGAATTCACGGAACAACAATTATCCGTGGAAGGAATAGTATATCACAAGCTGATCATGGACCTGCCAAGGGGACAAAGAGTTGTTATCAATGACTATAAAGTCGGCAGAACTATGCAGCCAGCGACTGGTATCTGTATCAAAAGAAATGAGGGGCTTAACGATGTTGACATCTAATCTGGCCTGTGGTCCGATGAGCGAAGAAGCCATAGAAGCTGTATTTCGTCACTCCCACAAGTACGGTATTCAACTAATGCTTATATGCTCTCGCAACCAGATAGATATTTGTACCGGCTATGTTTTCACAACACAACAATACATGGAATATGTCCAACAAATGCGACGTAAATATCCGAAGGCAGATGTTGTCATATGTAGGGATCACTGTGGACCAGGATTTGGAGAAGCAGCCGCAGTGGACGAAATCGGCTTAGATGGAGTTAAATCAACCATCAAATGTGATATAGAAAACGAATTTGATTTAATCCACATAGATGTATGTCGTGCTATCACCGGCCAACATCGGTCTATTAAGGCCCAGTGGCTACCAATGTCCCACGAGAATAAGGTCGAAAAAACTTTAGAATTGATCCTATATGCCAAGAATCTCAGGCCCGATATAATGTTCGAAATTGGCACAGACGAGAACGATGGTGTTGCAGAATCTGATGTTGACAAGATCAGGTCGGATGTTATGGCTTGCCAGCGAGTTGTCCATCCTGAGTTTTACGTTGTGAGGACTGGGAGTCTGGTCCTGGAACATTATAATGCTGGGGAGTTTGAAGAAGATAACGTACGAGCCATGCACGAGGTATTGCGTGGGCTTGGTGTCAAACTGAAAGAACATAATGCCGATTATCTTACGTCGGAACAACTATTAGCAAGACGAGGAATAGTAGATGCGGTTAATATCGCTCCCCAACTGGGAGTTGTCCAAACTAGCTGCATTCTGAATAAGGCCCTTATATACGGCGTTGATATTCAGCCTTTCATGAGAACTGTTAGTACGGGTAGCAAATGGGTGAAGTGGATTGATCATTCTAAAAGCGGACAATTATCCCTGTATGCCTTAGTTTCTGGACACTATCACATCAGAAGTCGAGAATACCAGGAATTGATGGATAAGCTTGCCGCCAAGACTAGTATCCGGGAAAACATTATCGACGAGATAACGCGGGTGATAGAACATTACCTTTTTTCTTTGGAGTAAAGTCATGGAAGTGATAGAAAAGCCGTGGGGCAAAGAGGAAATTCTGACAATCCAGGATAATTACGTGGTTAAGAGACTCACTATGCTGTCTGGCAAGCGGTGTAGTTTGCAATACCACGAGAAGAAAACGGAAACCATCTATGTCGTTAGCGGCATACTACTGATACATATGCCAGGAGGTGTAGAAGAAATGCATCCGGGAGATTCAATCACTATCCTTCCTGGGATACAACACCGGATGGAGGTAGAAGATATGGACGGTTTTAGCGAAGCGGTTTATCTGGAATGTTCTACAACCGAACTGGATGATGTGGTTCGTATCGAGGATGATTATGGCCGAGAATAGTAAATACAAAGTACTTATACCCACTGCTGGTATGGGATCGAGACTTGGTGATCATTGTGATCATGTCAATAAGACACTGGTCCCAGTAGCCAATAGACCAATCTTGTCATACATCATAGAGAAATTCCCACCAGATGTTGAAATCATCATCGATCTTGGACATAAGGGCGAACTTGTCAAAGAGTTCCTAACGCTGGCATATCCAGAAAGAGACTTTACATTTGTTTGGGCACAACGGAGGGGACTCACTGCCGACCTCTATGATTACAAAGACATGCTTCAATGTCCATTTATCTTCTTCACCAACGATGCCATAGTCACAGAAGATGTTCCAATACCAGACCATGACTGGGTCGGATATGCAGATGTCCATGCCGGTCAGGACTATCGATCCGTAGTCTTGGATTCGTGGGATAAGGCCGTAGTCAAGGATATCGGAGAAAAAGGAGTTCACATAGAAGCCCAATCATATATAGGTATATGTGGTATCAATGACTATGAAACGTTCTGGTCTGCTATGGAAATCGCAGTAAGACAGGGGACGACCAACCAGGGAGAAGCATTTGCTCTGGCTTATATGGTTAGAAATCAACCAGTAATGGGTCGCAAATTCACCTGGTATGACACAGGAACTACAGAATCACTATCGTATGCGAACAAGGCGTTTACCAAAGATGATGATCCCAACATCCTACCTAAACCGACAGAGCATATCTGGTTCTGTAACGGACGAGTTATCAAGTTTTCTATTGATCAAGACTTTATCCGACAAAGAGTAATGAGAGCACAATCACTGGCTGGCTATGTCCCGAAAATTGATGGTAGCACAACTAACATGTATTCATACAAGATGGTCGAGGGGAAGGTCTTATCTGAGACTATTACTGTATCTCGCTTCAAAGATTTCTTGAAGTGGGTTGAGAACCTATGGGGACCGAAACAAGAACTAACTGCAAAAATCAGAACGGCATACCGTCAGTTCTATGAGGCAAAGACCTCCTCTAGGGTCGAAGAATATTTCAGTAGATTCGGTTATCAAGATGTAGCCCAGTGTATTAATGGAACTAATGTGCCCACAATGGCCGAACTCTTAAGTCGGGTAGATTGGGAATGGATATCAGATGGGATGCCAGTAGTCTTTCATGGCGACATGCATTTCGAAAATGCTTTAGATACCGGCAATAATTTCTGTGGCCTTGACTGGAGACAAAACTTTGGAAGTCTCAGTGGTGGCGGGGATGCCTACTACGATTTGGCGAAGATATGGCATGGGCTAATAGTTTCACATGGGCTGATTAGGCGTGGGTTGTATAGCGTTGATATTCGTGGTAATAACGTATCATTCGAATTGCTGAGAAGGCAAGTTCTCGTAGATTGTGAGCGATATTTGCGATCGTACCTGATAGACGGCGGATACGATTGTCTTAAGACTGAGGTGATAACTGCCTTGATCTATCTGAATATCGCGGCATTGCACCATCAGCCATATGCAGAGATGTTGTTTCACCTTGGAAAGTTGATGTTATACAACTTACTGGGAGGCAGCGATGGCACTTAGAAGGCCAGCTAGACTAAAAATGTTTACACATCCGCGCAGTGGTACTCATTGGGTTCTTAGAACTATTTTCGAGAATTTTAATACCCCGTACCGAGAATACATGCATATGTTCGGGGGCCACAAGTTCGGTACGGAATTTAAGGAACAGTTCCCTGTTGCGAGAATTTTGCATTGTAGCAGAGATATCCAATCAGTATTAACCTCAGTATTCAGAATGAGGGAACGCAATGGCATCAGGATGAACAGTTTCTCCGACTTTATTAGAACTCCGTATCGTAAGATGCCACGTCTTGTTGGCAAATGCAGGATTTTGTTTGACAACAATATGACTACCCAGCCACGCAGAAGCTGGATACAAGATCAAATAGTTACTCCACCGGAGCTATGGCTTGCCACAAATACATTTTGGACCATATATGCTGATCTCACCATAACATATGAACAGATGCAGGCAGATCAAGAAGCGGTTATGAGACAGATAGACTTACTGACGGGGTGGGAGAGAAAGGGACAGATTTGTCTTGATAAACCGGTCGGATGGCGTCCACCAAATAACAAGCCTTTCCCAATCTCAGAAGAAGATCAGTCATTTTTGCAAAAGTTTAGCGCGGTACTGGCCAGCCACAGAAAGGAACTGAAGGATGGCAAAGTCTAGCTTGCAATACGGTTTGACGCTAATAAACAATAATCACAAGCACGTCCTGGAATTCGGAGTGTGCAGGGGCGACACGATCAAGGTGATAAGGAAAGCCCTTGATGTGGCTTTTGAGGTCTTTGGCTTTGATTCATTTGTTGGGCTGCCAGAGCCATGGGTGGATAAGGACGGGACTACTGTAGTACCAAAGGGACACTTTTCTACTCAGGGCAACATTCCAAAGGTGGATGGGGTAAAATTCTTTGTCGGATGGTTCAAGGATACTCTTCCAGAATATTTGGCAATAGCTCAACCAATTGCCCTACTGCACATAGATTCCGACATCTATAGTTCTGCCAAGGAAGTGTTGTGGGCACTGAACAGCTATATTATGGAAGGGACGATAATCGTTTTTGATGAATGGTTCTACCGTCATGATCCAAATTTCAGCGATCACGAACAAAAGGCGTTCCAGGAGTGGGTTAAGGAATTCGGTCGCAAATATGAATTTATACCCTTTACCGATAATACCCCGGCTGGTGAAGAAAGAAAAATCGTCCGAGTATTAGAGTAGGAGGATGTTATGAGAGTCGCATTGTGTCTTACAGGAATGGCTCAGCATCCTGGTAAAAAGGTTGTTGGTGGCCAGATGTGGAATGGGGCCAACGGCAAGCGAACGCCGGTCGAATGGCAGAGGGGGCTAGAACACTATAGGAAACACTTGTTTGCCCATAATGATATTGACGTTTTTATCCATACTCCGAGTGTTGATGTTAAGGATGAGTTAACGCAGGCGTACCAGCCCAAAGCAGCCATATTCGAACCTGATCCGAAGTTCAACATCCATGGGGCAAAGGTCGATGCCAACTATCCAGATGGTGTAACTTCCAAAACCCAGATAACAGTAGCTAGATGGTGGAGTATACAGAAGTGTATGCAACTCAAAAGACAATACGAAGAAAAACACGGCTTCAAATATGACATGGTGATGATCGGTCGGTTTGATGTTGCGTGGATGGTCGATGTACATTTCGATCAATTTGATCCGAACCACTTTTATGCTTCGAACTGGTGCGTAATGAAAAAACCAGACGGCCAAGGTATCAGGCACGAAGACTGGTTTTTGCACGGGTGGGACAAGAGAGACAATAAGGACCTTAAACATATCCATACTGGACATCCACATACACCTCACTACCCCGCATTGGCAGACTATTGGTTTTTCGGTGGCTCGGAAATCATGGACAAGTTTGGCGACCTGTATAATAACGTCGAAAGGTTCCTCAAAGAGGGGGTGCCATCTAATCACGAGTTTGCCTTCAAGCAATTAAAGGTGACAGGACTTCTGCCAAAACTTAAGTTTGCTTTTCATATACATGACGATGTTTTTTTGGCTAGATTCGTTTATTGTGACTGGAGGAAATCATGAGTAGAATATTCCTTGACGTAGGGGCGCATCATGGTCAGACCATAGAGCTACTATTACAAAGACGGTTTAAAATGGATCATATCATCGGCTTTGAACCATCACCACTATGTCATCCGATCCTCGACAATAAGTTCGGATCAAATGAAAAGGTTACTGTATTAGAATTCGGACTGTGGTCAAAGACATGCGAGATGATATTATTCAACGAAGGATCACAGGGAGGAACTGTTCACCCTGACTATCAAACGACTTGCAACCCAGAGGAACGAGAAACCAAATGCCAGTTTGTCAAGGCGTCTGATTGGTTCAGGGATAATGTTTCAGAAGACGACGAAGTATTCCTTAAGCTAAATTGCGAGGGGTCTGAGTGCGAGATAATTATCGATCTTATCGAATCTGGTGAGTATGATAAGGTCAAAGCTACTCTTATAGATTTCGACGTTAGAAAGAGTCCGTCCCAGAAGCACAAAGAGCAGCAGCTAAGGCAAATACTGGAAGAAAGAGGGATCACAAATGTTCATGTGTACATGGGCGATAGCAGACATATGATATTGCCATCGGTATTGAGATGAAATGGAG
>Ga0180433_10004886_pt1 | contig 18562 bp, 18 predicted proteins | sample SS_ome_8_FD_132980 | JGI IMG/M metagenome (GOLD analysis project Ga0180433, IMG submission 132980) | Hypersaline lake sediment archaeal communities from the Salton Sea, California, USA - SS_1_D_1 metaG | ecosystem: Environmental > Aquatic > Non-marine Saline and Alkaline > Hypersaline >... | reverse complement strand
CCCCCTCTTGTTTCATTCGCATGAACTCTTCGGTGGAAAAGAAGAAATAGTCCACGCCGTGTACTTCGCCCGGGCGCGGCGCACGGTCGGTGGCCGTGACGACGAAGTGCGGTTCACACCCACTCTCCTTCAGACGCTCGATCAGGCTGTCTTTTCCCACCCCTGCCGGGCCGGAGATGACGATCAACAGCGGCTGAGGCTCAAAATCGTACGGGTTGCATTCTCCCACAGGTTGCTCCACTTGCGATATGCTGGCAAATTGGTATACTATTACACGTAGGTTGACGGGTTAGCGAGAGCTCTGTTTACCAGATTACCAGTTCCCAATCTACCAATATACCAGTTCCCAATATACCAGGTTTCCATGACCGGAGGTTAACGTGCCGATTTACGAGTACCGTTGTCACAACTGCAGACGCCGTGTCTCAATCTTCTGGCGCACCTTCTCCGACGCGGAGGCCGGAGCGCCGGTCTGCCCCCGTTGTGGCGGGACCGACCTCACCCGTCTGATCTCCCGCGTTCGCGTCGTCCGTTCCGAGGAGAGCCGTCTGGACGATATGGCGGATTTTGATGACTTGCCTGACTTTGACGAGAGCGACCCCAAAAGCCTGGGGCGCTGGATGCGCAAAATGAGCGCCGAAACGGGAGAGGACCTGGGGCCAGAGTTCGACGAGGTAGTCGGGCGTCTCGAAGCTGGCGAAAACCCGGAGGATATCGAGAAATCCATGCCCGAGCTGATGGGTGAAGGTGGCGACGACTTCAGCGCCGATTTGGACATCTAGCGTCAAGCGTGAATCCGATTACACATCACGCATCAGTCTTTCCCGCACCATCACCCGTATCTCCGCTTGCACCTTCTCTACGGCCCGGTCGGCGTCGACCGCGACCCAGCGTTCAGGTTCCTGTTCGATCAGCTCCAGGTAGCCGGACCGCACGCGCTGATGGAATTCCAGCGCCTCCGCGTCCAGTCGGTTCCACTCACCACCACCTAGCTGGCGACGCTCAAGACCCTCCTTGGGCGTGATGTCGAGGTATAGCGTCAGGTCGGGCGTCAGGCCGCCGGTGGCAAACTCCGTGATTTTTCTCAGTGTATCCAGGTCGAGCCCCCGGCCGTATCCCTGGTAGGCCAGCGTGCTGTCGGCGTACCGGTCGCTGACGACGACTTGGCCGCCTGCAAGCGCCGGTTGGATCTGTTGAGCCACGTGCTGCGCGCGCGATGCGGAGTAGAGCAGGATCTCCGTCCGGGCGTCCATGGCGTTGTTGCACGGGTCGTGCAGCACGGCCCGGATCTGGTCGCCGATGTCTGTGCCGCCTGGCTCACGGGTCAGCACGACGTCGTAGCCCTGCCCCTGTAACCACTCCGCCAGCAGGCGGGCCTGGGTGGTCTTGCCGCTGCCGTCGGGGCCTTCAAGCGTGATGAACACGGCCGGTCATCCCTCTTGGCAGATGTGCACGCGCCGGTCGGGTTCCTTGCCCACCGAGTAGGAGTACAGGTCGGCAGCCTGGGCCAGTTCGTGCTGGCGACGGCGGATGTAGGCGGTTTGAGGCGCAAGCTCTACCTCTGGCACGTCTCCCTGCACCTTCTGGATTGCCTCCTCTGCCTCGCGCAGCGCATGCTCAAGCGTTGTGGAAGGCCGGCTTTCCAGCTCGAAGATGTCGCTCAAGCAGGCCTCCATTTGAGCCACGGTGTTGGCCCGCAGCACATAGATGGGCATCCCTCGTCGCTCTGCATCCAACACCACGCGGGGGCGCTTGCGGTAGAATCCCTTGGTCGTGATCAACACTTGAGCTTGTCCCAGGTCTTTCGCCAGGTACAGCGGCACGTGCATGCGCCGCGCGGCTCGCTCCAGCCGGTTGCGGGCGACGCCATAGGGGTAGACCCGTAGGGGTTCCAGTGGTTCCGAAACTACGTGTGCCGGCTCGGGGCGCACGGCGCTCGACCGCCCGCTCTCCCGTTCCCCCAGTGAGGGTGGGGTGGCCTGTTCCTTGTGGATCTCTCCGCCGGGATCCCGATAGCGTAGTTCTGCCTTCAATGGCTTGCCTCGGAGCATCGTGTCCACCGACTCTGCCACGCTATGGTGGGTGAGCAGCCGCTGTCGGTCCTGAATTTCGACCAGCACGTCGAACGTGGGCGGTGCGCGCCGCTCCAGAATCGTCTTCTGGGTTCCTCGCCGGCGGGCCTCCTCGTCCGAAAGCGTCACGCTCTCGACCCCACCCACTAGGTCAGAGAGGGTCGGATTCAGCAGCAGGTTGTTCAGCGTGTTGCCGTGCGCCGTGGCGATCAACTGCACGCCCCGCTCGGCGATCGTCCGGGCGGCCAGGGCCTCCAACTCTCGCCCAATCTCGTCGATGATGATGACCTCAGGGTTGTGGTTCTCCACTGCCTCGATCATCACCTCGTGCTGCAGCGAGGGCATCTCCACCTGCATACGGCGGGCGCGGCCGACGGCGGGATGGGGGATGTCCCCATCGCCTCCGATCTCGTTGGACGTATCCACGACAATGACGCGCTTCTTCTCCGCCAGGACCCGGGCTGCTTCGCGCAGCATCGTCGTTTTCCCCACGCCGGGCCGTCCTAGCAGGAGCACGCTCTTCCCGCTCTCGATGATGTCCTGGACGATAGCGATGGTGCCGTAGACGGCACGCCCCACACGACACGTGAGACCGACGATTTCTCCCTTCCGGTTGCGGATGGCGGCGATGCGGTGCAGCGTGCGGGCGATGCCGGCCCGGTTGTCGGCGTCGAACTCCCCGATCCGGTTCACTACGTGCTGGACCTCGTCTCGCACGACTTCCGTATCTCTCAGCACCACCTCGCCGTTGGTGTAGCGGGCCGTTGGCACCCGACCCAGGTCCAGAATTACCTCCAGCAGTTCGTCCCGCCGGCCGATCCGCTCCAGGGCGGCCCGAATGTCCTCCGGCAGGACGGCCAGCATGGCATCCAGGTCGTCTGTGATATGATTGTAGTAGCTCACGTCTGCTGCCGATTCCTCCAGCTCATTCCCTGTGTATTTGTCTCAACTGACGGCCAAAGGCAACTCGGCGCGGTCGTCAGTGGCTTCGTTGATTATATCTCCCGCAGCCATTCCCACGAAGTAACGATGGAACCGATCATCCTCCGTCAGCTCGGGGTGGAAAGCGGTCGCCAACAGCTTCCCCTGCCGGGCCGCCACCACCGCTCCGTCATCTTGGGTCCCATTTTCCCCGGCCACTGTCACCGGACTCGGCTCAGGCTCCAGTCGGGCCAGGACCTCTACCTCCTGTCCCACGCGCTCGATCAGCGGAGCGCGGATGAAGACGGCGTGAAAGGGCGGTTCCCCCAGCGCGGGTACCTCCAGGTCGGCCTCGAAACTGTCGACCTGGCGGCCAAAGGCGTTGCGACGGACCCTGATGCCCATTCCTCCGAGCAGCGGTTGATCCGGCAGGCCATCCACCACCTCGTTTGCCAGCATGATCATCCCCGCGCAGGTACCCCACACGGGGTGTCCGGTCGCTGCGAAGGCCTGGATCGGTTCCAGCAAGTTCCACCGTCGGGCGACCTTACCGATTGTGGTCGACTCTCCGCCGGGGATGATCAGGCCACTCAGCCCCTCCAGGTGCTGGGGCAGCCGTACCTCGACCGCCTCCACTCCCATCTGCGTCAGGATCTTCTCGTGCTCGATGAAGGCACCCTGCAGTGCCAGTACCCCGATTCGCATGACTGGCTCTTTCCTACTCTACCATCCTCGTACGGCCAACCGCTCCGCCTGCGGAATCTCGCTGATGTTGATGCCCACCATTGGCTCGCCCAGGTTTCGGCTGATCTCGGCCAGGATCTGCGGGTCGTCGTAATGCGTCACCGCCTGGACGATGGCGTGCGCCCGCCTGGCGGGTTCGCCCGATTTGAAGATGCCGCTGCCGACGAACACGCCATCCACGCCCAGTTGCATCATCAACGCCGCGTCGGCCGGTGTGGCGACGCCGCCGGCGGCGAAGTTGACCACCGGCAGACGGCCTAACTGCGCCGTCTCGACCACCAGGTCGTGGGGGGCGCCGATCTCCTTGGCATAGGCCATCATCTCCTCAGGGGCCATCGTCGTCAGGCGCCGGATCTCCCCCAGCACGGCCCGGGCGTGGCGCACCGCCTCGACGACGTTGCCTGTGCCGGCTTCCCCTTTGGTGCGAATCATCGCCGCTCCCTCGCCGATGCGCCGCAGTGCCTCTCCCAGGTTGCGGCAGCCGCAGACGAAGGGGACATTGAACTGCCATTTGTCGATGTGATGCTCCTCGTCGGCCGGGGTCAGCACTTCGCTCTCGTCGATGTAGTCCGCTCCCAGCGCCTCCAAGATCTGCGCCTCGACGAAGTGCCCAATGCGGCACTTGGCCATCACCGGGATCGAGACCGACTCCATGATCTCCACGATCTTCTCCGGGTCGGCCATGCGGGCCACGCCGCCTTGGGCGCGGATGTCCGCCGGGACCCGTTCCAGCGCCATCACCGCGCACGCCCCCGCCTCCTCGGCGATGCAGGCCTGCTCGGCGCTGGTCACGTCCATAATCACGCCGCCTTTGAGCATCTGCGCCAGGCCGCGCTTCACTTTCTCTGTTCCAACACGCTTCTCCATCTCTATAATCTCCCTCTGTTATTCGAGACGTACGTCTATTCTACCGCCGATTGCATGAACCGTCAAAGCTACTCTGCTCCAGTTCACCTCCTTCTGTCAGCATCATACGATCGGTCTGGCTGCCATCTGCTCGCCCGATGCCTCCGCAGGCTTGCGTATCAGGCGGCTCAAGGCCGCAGCCAGTGTCTCGATTCCTTGCTCGATGGCCGCCTCGCTGGGCACGCTGAAGTTGAGCCGGCAGGTGTTCGTGGGACTGCCGGCAGGGTACATGAGCGATCCTGGCAGGAAGACGACCCCCTGTTGGCCTGCTTCGATCAGCAGGTCGTGCGCGTTGACCGACTCCGGCAGGCGCAGCCACAGGAACATGCCCCCTTCCGGGGCCTTCCAGCTCGCGTCGGGCAGACGCTGGCGCCGCAGTGCCGCGTCCATGATCCGGCACCGGGCGCTGTACGTGGAGCGGGCCAACCGGATCTGTTCCTCCAGCCACCCTTGCCGTGCAAACTCGACTACCAGGTGTTGGCCGATTGTGTTCGGCTGGAGCTCCGTCACTCGGTTGAGCAGGACAGCTCGTTCGATCATGGGCGCCGGTCCCGACAGCCATCCCACGCGCAGCCCTGGCGCCAGGCTCTTGGAGAACGTGCTCAAGTAGAGCACGTGTCCGTGCCGGTCGAGCGCCTTGATGGGCGGAGGGGGTGGGTGGTGGAAGTACAGGTCGCCCAGGGGATCATCCTCCACGATTGGAATCTGATGCCGCTGGGCCAACGCCAGCAGCCGCTCCCGCCGCTCCAGGCTCATCGTCACGCCGGTGGGGTTCTGGTAGGTGGGAACCGTGTAGATGAATCGAGGCCGATAGCGGGCCAGCAGGAACTCCACCCGCTCGACGTCCATCCCCTCCGCATTTACCGGGACGCCGATGAGGCGCACGCCCCAGGCCTGAAAGCATTGTAGCGCCCCGAAGTAGGTTGGGATCTCTACCAGCACGGTGTCTCCCGGCTCGGTCAGGAGACGGAGCACCAGATCCAGCCCATGCTGGGAGCCGCTGGCGACTGCCACGTTCTCCGGGCTGGCTGCCATCCCGCGCTCGTGCATGCGGGCCGCGATCACCTCCCGCACGGCTGGCGTCCCCTGCACCGGGCACACGTCCACGGCAGCGGCCCCCATTCGCCCGACGATCGTCTCCCAGGCCTGCTGCAGCCTTTCTGGCGGCAGCAGCCTGGGATCCGGCTGACCCAGCGCCAGAGAGATGATGCCCGGCTGGGCGCTCAGGCGGTGGAGCGTGACCAACTCGACGGGCCGCGCGTGTTGGGCCAAACGCCGCCCCAGCCTGCTGAAGTGAGCGGGCCATGCGATGGGATGTGCGTCCCTCTTTTCCCCGCCTTCGACGATGATGGTGCCCCGGCCAACGTATCCCTTCACCAGTCCGTCGGTCTCCAACTCGTCATAGGCACTCACCACTGTCGTCCGGGAAACCCCCAGCGATTGGGCCAGCGTTCGCTCCGGCGGCAACTGGGCGCCGGCGGGCAGGTCGCCGCGCAGGATCTGCTCGCGCAGTTGATTCCGGATCTGCACATACGCCGGCAGACTGCTATTGGGATCCAGTTCTAGATGCATCGCTTTTCCCTGATTGGATTGTTCCAATATCATTATACACGCCGATAAGTCGGTTGTAAAGGGCCAATTGGACTTACTCTTATAAGTCCAATTGATCTGCATCTATCCATTGAAGCACTCGCTCTGCTACCCCATCCCGGTTCCCGTTTGTCACCTCCCAGGTGGTCATCTGTGGCATAGCTTTGAGCGAGTCCACCCACGGATTGGGCCTGGACATCGCTGTCGCCAACATGGTGTACTGCCCATGCACCGCCTGCAGCACCGCGTCTTTGAACGGCTTGCAGAAGAGCTCCATCTTGCCGATTTCGTCCACTACCAGCACCTGCTCCTCTTCCATCGCCCGCCGCAGCGCGGATACGCCCAGCCGTTCGATCGCCCCCACGTCCACCCCGTAGCGGCTCACCTGGGGCCGGCCCTTGCCGCGCAGATCGACGTGGGCCATCACGGCCGCTTGCCCATCCAGCGCCACCAGCCTGAACCCCTTCCGCCTGCCCTGGTCTCGGATCTCCTCGGTGTAGAAACCGCCCGCCCGCTCGCCCAGATGTCCCACCACCGCTTTGATCACCGTCGTCTTGCCGATCCCCGGCCGTCCTGTCAACAACAACGTGCGTCCCATCATCACCTCCTGCCTCCTGCTTCCTGCCCCTTGCCTCCTGCACCCTGCCCCTTGCCTCCCACATCATTGTAACACCGCTCCGTCCATTGCCCAAACCCCCCATCTGGTGTAAAATGCCCCCTCACGCATTGAGAATCCGGCATCTAGCATCCAGTTCCGAACATCCAGCATCGATCAACCACCATGAACCGTGACATCCGCCTGATGGCGCTGGCGCTCCTCCTGTGGGGCTTCGGCGAAGGGCTGTTTTTCCACATTCAGCCGTTGTATGTTGAGCAACTGGGCGCCAATCCTGTACAGATCGGCGGGCTGCTTTCGGCAATGTCGGTCGTCAGCGCAGTCAGTTTCCTGCCGGCCGGCCGGCTGGCCGACCGGCTGCCGCGTAAGCGGGTTCTGTGGGGAGGGTTCCTGTTGGGGCTGGTAGCTGTGCTCCTGGTCGGGCTGGCGCGCACCTGGCAGCGACTTATCCCTGGCTTGTTGCTCTACTCCTTCTCTGCCTACTGCATGCCGGCCATCAATGCCTACCTGGCCTGCGCAGCGGATGGATCCAACCTGGAGCGCGTCTACACGACCGTCTACGCCGGCTACGCTGCCGGAGGGATGATCTCGCCTGCCCTGGGTGGCTGGCTGGCCGAAGTGACCACGATGCGCACCGTCTATTTCGCCTCCGCCTTCGTCTTTGCTATTTCGGCGTTCGTCGTGCTGTGGGTCTCCCCGCAGCCTGTGCCCTCAGGGAGCTCGCAGGAGCGACGCTGGCGCTCACTGCTGGACCGGCGTGTTCTGCGCTTCGTCGCGCTGGTTTTGCTGGCGTTCGTGGCCATGTACCTGGGGTTCCCTCTGGCTCCCAACTTCCTGTCCGATGTGCGCGGGTGGGACGTGGGCCGGATCGGGACGCTGGGCTCGTTCCAGGCCCTGGGCGCGATGTCACTGACGCTGCTGCTGGGACGCCTGGGCGATGGTCGGCGCGTCAGAGGCCTGGTGGTCGGGCAAGCGTTGGTCTGGGGGTCGGCGTTGGTGCTGCTCGTGACTGGATCCTTTCCTGCGCTGGCCGTGGGTTATCTGCTGCGTGGCGCATACCAGGGCTGTCGGTCGCTGATTCAGGCGCGGGCGAGTGGGCTGGCTCGTGAAACTGAGCGTGGGCTGTTCTTGGGAGCCACCGAGATGACCATTGCCCTCGCTCAGGTCATCGCCCCGTACGCAGCCGGTTGGCTGTACGCTGGTCATCCATCCTGGCCCTTCGTGGCTTCACTGGCGCTGATCCCGGTCGGACTGTTGCTGGTTGTGCTGGGGTTGCCGCGCCCCTGACCGCTGGCCCGGATCGCTGTTGTCGAGTACAATAGGGCTGGAGCAGAGGAATGATCAAATACGTAGCGCTTTTCCTCCTTTCGGCGGCCACGCTGACCTTTGAGATCAACCTCACCCGCATTCTCTCCGTCGCCCAGTTCTACCACTTTGCCTTCATGGTCGTCAGTCTGGCGCTGCTCGGATTTGGTGCCAGCGGCACGTTCCTTACGCTCTTTCCCCGCTTGCAGGAGCGCGACCCGGCCTGCACGCTGCCCTGGTTGGGCTGGGGGTTCGCTCTCACGGCAATCGCTTCCTACGCGCTCACTCTCTACGTCCCCTTCGATTCCTTTCGCATCGCCCACGACTGGCGCCAGGGAGCGGTGCTGGCGCTGCACTACGTCGCGCTCGCGACTCCCTTCTTCTGCAGCGGCGCCGCCGTCGCCTCGCTTCTGGCGGCCCGCCCAGACCGGGCCAACCGTACCTACGCGGCCAACCTGACCGGCTCAGCCGCCGGCTGCCTGCTGGCCGTCGGCGCCCCATCGCTGGTCGGGGGCGAGGGCACCGTTCTCCTCTCCGCTGCACTGTCCGGCCTCTCCGCTCTCACCCTTCAATCTCGTGCCCAACGTCCCACTCAACACGCACCACGCGCCACGCCAAGCAACCGAAGGTTGCCCGCCTCACGCACCACGTTTGACTTCTTGCGCATCACGCAGGCACTTCTCGTTCTCACCCTCGTCATTGCTGCCCTCCATTCTCCTCCCTCCCTCTCAATCCGTCTGTCCCCTTACAAGAGCCTCAGTTACGCGCTCCTCTACCCCGATGCGGAGCGAATCTTCCAGCGCTGGAATGGCTTTTCGCGCGTGGACGTTGTCAGGTCGGGGAGTATCCGCAGTCTGCCCGGACGTGGCTTTCGCTGCCCCGGTCAGCCGCCACCCCAACTGGGCCTCACCGTCGACGGTGATGACCTGAGTCCCATCAGCCACGTCGCCCCTGGCTTCGGGCCGACCGCTGCGGCTGGCGCCATGGACTTCACCGACTGCTTGTTGACCGCGCTCCCCTACCGGCTGCAGCCCGATGCTCGGGCGCTGGTGCTGGAGCCCCGCGGTGGCTTCGATGTGCTGGTCGCGCTGGCGGAGGGAGCACAGGCGGTCACCGCCGTGGAGGCAAACCCCCTGATCGTCGAAGCCGTACAGGCCCAGGGGGAGTGGGCAGGAGACCTGTACGACGACCCGCGCGTGGCGGTCATCGTGGAGGAGGGACGCTCCTACGCGCGGCGAACGCAGGACCGGTACGACGTGGTTGTGCTCTCGCTGACCGCGCCGCAGCGCACCGTCAGCTCCGGCGCGTACAGCCTGGCCGAGGACTACCGCTACACCGTCGAGGCCTTCACCGATTACCTGACCCGGCTGGACGAGGATGGTCTGCTGGTGGTGTCGCGCTGGCTGCAGGTGCCGCCCTCTGAGGGCATCCGGGCCTTCGCGTTGGCGGTTGAGGCGGTCGAGCAGGCTGGGGGCGACCCTCGGACGAGCATCGTCGCGCTGCGTAGCTACCGCCAGATGCTCCTTCTAGTTCGGCGCGGTGCGTTCACGCATGGTGAACTGGAGATGGTCCGTGCGTTTGCTCCACCCCGCGCATTCGACCTGGTCTACCTTCCCGGTATCCGCCCCGACGAGGTCAACCGCTACAACGTCTTGCCCGAACCAGACTACTACCGTGCCTGCGTCGCGCTGCTTGAGGCAGGTGACAGGGATGCCTGGTATCGGGTCTACCCGTTCGACGTTCGGCCGCCCAATGACGATCGGCCGTTCTTCGGCCATTTCTTCCGCTGGCGACAGGCCCCGGATGTGCTGGCGATGGCCGGCCACACCTGGCAGCCCTTCGGCGGTGCGGGCTATTTTGTCCTGCTGGCGCTGCTGGCCTTGGCGCTACTTGTGGCCGGGATGCTGATCCTGCTGCCGCTGGCGGCACGCGGGTCCGTGCCCCCGGTTTCGGGCGCACGGGTTGGGCGCAGGGGGATGCGCGCGCCAGGCGCGATGCTGGGCTACTTTGGGCTGCTGGGGCTGGGGTATCTGTGTGTGGAGATTCCGCTCTTGCAGCGCTTCATTCTGTTCCTTGGTCACCCGGCCTACGCCATGGCGACCGTTCTCTTCGCCTTGCTCCTGTCTTCCGGGCTGGGGAGCCTTCTCTCCCGCCGTGTATCGCTGCGGCTGGTGCTGATCCTGCTCCCGGTGCTGGTTGGGGCGTACGCAGTGGGGTTGCCGGTTCTCTTCGACGCGACGCTGGCGGCGCCGCTTGGAAGCCGGCTGATCATCGCAGTGGCGGCGTTGTTCCCGCCAGGCTTGCTGATGGGGACACCTTTCCCCAACGGCTTGGCTCTGCTTGAGCGCAGGGTGCCTGCCCTCACAAGCTGGGCATGGGGGGTCAATGGGGCGGTCTCGGTCGTCGCTTCGATCCTGGCCGCGCTGTTGGCGCTTTCCTTTGGGTTTTCTGCCGTCCTGGCGCTGGGAGCCGCCTGCTACCTGGGAGCGTGGGCTGCGCTGCTGGCCTCCCGTGTTATTCGCTCTCCTTGACGCCCTCGCCGGTGAACGGAACGAAGGCCACGCCTCCCATGTTGAACGCCCGCAGTTCCCCATCGGGTTGCTTGATGAACTTCCACAGCGTCTGATAGCCACCCGGTGGCCCGACAGGGATCACCATCCGTCCCTCCTCGGCCAGTTGGTCCGCTAGCGGCTGCGGCACGTGATCGGGTGCGGCCGTGACGATGATGGCGTCGAAGGGAGCGTGTTCCGGCCAGCCGTAGTAGCCATCCGCCTGCCTGCAGTGGACATGGGTGTATCCCAGGCTCTCCAGTTGCTTGCGGGCGCGCTCGGCCAGTTCGGGGATGATCTCGATGGTATAGACCTCGACGTTGGGGATGTGAGCCAGCACGGCGGCCTGGTAGCCGGAGCCCGTGCCAATCTCCAACACTTTGTCCCCCCTTTTCAATTCTAGCAGCTCGGTCATAAGCGCGACGATGTAGGGCTGAGAGATCGTCTGCCCGTAGCCAATCGGAAGCGGGTAGTCGCCGTAGGCGTGAGCGCGCTCGCCCTCGGGCACGAATAGGTGGCGCGGGACTTCGCGCATTGCCTGTAATACGTCCTTGTCGGTAACGCCGCGTCGCTCGATCGTCTCAATCACCATTCGCTCCCTCTGTTTTGCGAAGCCTGCCTCATCTCGCTGCGTCAACGGAGTAGATGTGGGGACAGTGGTAGGTGACGGTGTGATGGATGGCGGGGGCCTTGTGACCGTCGTACACGCGGTGAGCAGGGCGAGCGCCAGGTTCAGGGTCATTCCGATCCGGCGCATTGCTCACTCCTTTCTGTTGGTTGCTCATCATGGACATCTCCAGATCCTTCTCCCTCTGTCCACCGACCCTGACATTGTACTTCAATTGCCTTTGGTTGCCAAACGACGCTTCATCATATTCGCCGAGTTTGCTCGTTTATGGTACAATATTGCCCACAGTTTTGAAAAAGGAGTATTCTATGCGCAAATCTGCGCTGTTGCTAACTATTTTGTTACTCGGGCTGGTCGCCGGGTGCGGTGGGGCAGAGTCGCCGACCCCAACCCCACCTCCGTCGCCCACGCCTGCTCCAGCTTCGGCGACGGACGCCCCCGCGCCAACCGCGGGTGTGACGCCGTCTGGCCCGGCCTCATGTGTGGAAGCGCCGCTGGACTTCCCGGTCGAGCCGCGCATCCCGGAGTTGACGGCGGAGGACCATGTTCACGGGCCGGCTGATGCCTCGATCACCTTCATTGAGTACGCCGATTTCCAGTGACCGGCTTGTGCAGCGTTGGCAACGCTGCGCGTGTATCTGGAAGATACACACGGTGAGGAAATCCGCTTCGCCTATCGTCATCTGCCGTTGGTCAGCATCCACGACAAGGCGGTGATCACCGCTGAGGCGGCTGAGGCCGCGGGTGCTCAGGGGATGTTCTGGGAGATGCACGATCTGCTGTATGAGCGCCAGCAGGAATGGAATCGTCTCCCTGAGGAGGAGGTGGGCGACAAGTTGGTCGGGTATGCTGCGGAGTTGGGGCTCGACACTGATCGGTTTGCCCAGGAACTGGAGGACGGTGTCTATCGCGACAAGATCCTGGCCGACTACGAAGAGTACCAGAAGTATGGCCCAATGGCCACTCCGACCTACGTGGTCAACAACATTTTCTACCCGCAGATTGGTCTCCATCCCGTCGTCATTGATGGCTTCATCAACTTGGTGGTAGATCCGCCGGAACAGTTCGCTGATGGCCCAGACCAGGTGATCGATCCCGAAAAGGAGTACACCGCCACGGTCCGTACGGAGAAGGGAGACATCGTCGTTGAGCTGTTTGCCGATCAAGCGCCTGCCAATGTCAACAGTTTCACTTTCTTGGCACAGCAGGGCTGGTACGATGGGTTGGCCTTCTTCTTCGTCCAGCCGGGCGCAGTAGCCCTCACCGGCGATCCGACAAACAGCGGCGCGGCCCTTGCAGGGGCGGCTCTTCCCTATCCCGGTTATACCTGTGGCGACGAGGTCAGCCCTGACCTGACTTTCGATCAGGCCGGCATGGTGGCTATGCTCACCGGTGCGCCCGATCAGAACAGCAGCCAGTTCTTCATCACCTACGCGCCGCAGCCAAATTTCACTGGGACCTACACCATCATTGGGCGTGTTATCGAGGGCATGGATGTCGCTGAAAGCCTGACACCGACCCAGCCGGGCGCTGATCAGCCTGCGCCCGACAACATCGAGACGATCTTGATTGAGGAACGGTAGCCGGTAGCAGGCAAAGGGTGAAAATGCAACGCCGCATGCTTTGGCTCACCGTTGCCATCGCAGGTGGTGCGCTTGCCCTGCTGGGCTTTGCCGGTGGGTTCGTAGCCCTGGCTTGGACCCTCGCTGAAGGTCTTGCTCTGACCGCAACCGTGACGTTGCCTGCGGCCGGTATGGCAGCCTTGGGCCTTGGGTTGGGTGTGCCGCTGGGGCTGCACGGGTGGGGCGGTTGGCGGGCGCGGCCCTCGCGCCCGTTCGAACCCCCGCGTGTCCGGTGGGCGGGGCTCGCCTGGGTACTTCTCGTGGGATTGGGAGCGCTCGTCAGTTCGTTGTCGCTGGCGCCAGCAATCTGGTTGCCTCCTATCCATGTCCTGACAATGGCTCTGCCGCCGCTGATTGTGCTCTGCCTGGTAGGCCAGGCGTTGGACGGGGTGGGGGGCTCTTGGCGCGAGGTCGTCATCGGGATGGCTGGTGGTGGTGCGCTGGGCCTGGGAATTGCTCTGATGGGCGAGGCATTGATTGCGTTTGCGTTCGTCGCCGCCGCCACTGCCGTCATGCTGGCGACGCCCGGTGGGGCGGAACAGGTTGCGTTGGTTGTAAGAAAATTGCAGGACCCGACCTGGGCGACAGATCTGGACAACCTGCTGCCGTTCTTGCGTTCCCCGGCTGTCGCCGTCTCCGTACTGTTCTTGTTCACCATCCCTGTCCCGCTTGTCGAGGAGACCTTCAAGACGCTGGCGGCTGGCATGGCGGCCCGTTGGATCCGTCCCCGCCCAGCGCGTGCGTTTCTCTGGGGTGTGGCTGGCGGGGCGGGCTTCTCGCTGGCGGAAAATCTGTTCAACGGTGCGTTGGGCGGCGCGGAAGGCTGGGTGCTGGGGGCTGTGGCTCGCTTTGGCGCGACGGTGATGCATTGTGCCACTGCTGGATTGATCGGTTGGGGCTGGGGACAGCTCTGGACCGGACGCCCGCGGCGTCTTCTGGGATCCTACGCCGCTGGTGTAGTCATCCACGGCCTATGGAATGCAGCCGCCGTGGGTGTGGTGTTCCTGAGCGTCAGCTCGTTGACGCATGAAGGAGACGCGTTGTGGCTGGCGCTCACGGGCTATGGGACGTTGATATTCCTGATACTGCTTGCGCTGCTGACGGGGGTATCTGTTGTGACGTTGCAGGGTGCTGGGCGGAGACTGGCTGCCGCGGCAGCAGCCTCTTACTCGCATACTTCCTCTGGGGAGGCTAGATGCTGCGCCCGTTTGATGTGCCGGTAGACGTAGTAGGCGAAACCGCCCAGCAGCGCGATGGCGATCGGGATGTCGAAGGGACGCATATACGTGCGGATGATCTCCCACTGGGAACCGAACCAATAGCCGGCTGCTGCCAGTGCTCCACACCAGATGAAAGACCCTGTGAAGGTGAACACCGAGAAGCGCACCAGGGGGACTTTCACCACCCCGGCCGGGAAGGAGATGAACGTGCGCACGATGGGCAGCAAGCGCGAGATGAAGGAGGCCCAGTCGCCCCACCGCCCAAACCAACGCTCTGCTTGTTCAAGGTCGTGCTCACACACCAGAATGTAGCGCCCGTATCTCTCCAGGAGGGGCCGACCGCCATGGTGGCCCAGCGCGTAAGACCCGATCGACCCCAACGTACAGCCCAGCGCGCCGTACAGGCCTCCCAGCAGGACAGCGTGCCAGATGCCAAGACCGCTTTCTTGCACCAGCATCCAGCCAGCCAGTGGCATCGTCACCTCGCTGGGGATGGGGATGTTCGCGCTCTCTAGCGCCATAATGATAATCACGCCCGGCCAGCGAATGGCGTGTAGGATCGTTTCCAGAAATGCAACGACAGCTTGTTCAAATGCTTCCACTTGTGTGCTCCCTTCGTGCATCCAAATTTAGGCCGCGATTATACCATCGGCGGAAAGAGGTGACAAGTGCTTGACAATTTGCATGATGTGTGGTACCCTCACCCCCATGTAGTCTGAGAAGCGTCAGCTCCTAAGCGTAAACGTCAAGGAGGCAGCAATGGCAGAAAGGTCCCGGACCGAGCGTTTGGTGAGACGGTTACAAGAATTGCAGATGAATACACCAGATGTCGAAGCGACGGCCGTCGTGAGTGTGGACGGGCTTACAATGGCCTCCTCGCTCCCGGCCGGCGTCGAAGAGGATCGGGTCTCCGCGATGTCTGCTGCGATGCTCTCGCTGGGTGAGCGCATCGCCAGCGAGTTGGGGCGCGGTGTGCTGGATGAAGTGTACGTCAAAGGGGAGAACGGGTACGTCGTTCTCCGTGCTGTTGGCGAGGAGGCTGTTCTGACCGTGCTGGCCCGTCAGCAGACCAAGCTGGGATTGCTCTTCCTGGATATGCGCCGTGCGTCCGAAGATCTGGCGGCCATTCTGGAAGCCTAACAAGGAGGGTCTAAAGTGCCGCGTATTGAACCAAGTGGTTATTACTACACCAATATGATCGTCCGTTTCACCCTCGAGGCGCTGGAAGAGATCATGGGCAAGAATGGCTTGAACGCCATCCTGAACCTGGCTGGCCTTTCGCATTTGATTGACAACTATCCCCCCAACAACCTGAACAAAGAGTTCGATTTTGCGGATTACTCGTCTCTGATGGGTGCGCTGGAAGAGATGTATGGAGAGCGCGGAGGGCGCGGGCTTCAGTTGCGCGTTGGGCGTGTCGGCTTTGCCCGAGGCGGGCAGAAGATGGGCGCTATGGTCGGCGTCGGTGACCTGGCGTTCAAAGTGCTCCCGCTGGGAGCAAAGCTCAAGGCCGGCATTCCGGCGATGGCCATGGTGTTCAGCCAGTTCAGCGATCAGAAGAGCACCGTCTCCGACGAAGGCGACCATTACATCTACCGCATGGCACCCTGCCCGGTCTGCTGGGGGCGCACGGCCGACAAACCGATCTGTTTCGCGGGAAGAGGGCTGCTGGAGGAGGGCTTGCACTGGGTCAGCGGTGGTCGCAAGTTCCGGGTGGAGGAGATTGAGTGCGTGGCCATGGGTGACGATGCTTGCACGTACGCCATCTATAAGGAGCCGATCGGGTAGGTGGGTTGAAAGACCCCTCCCGCGTCGCAAGGATAGAGGGTGAAAGTGTGGTAGGAGTTCCACATATTCTCATCGTCGAGGACCAACCGAACACGGCCGAGATGTTGACTTCCTACTTCAAGGCCCAAGGCTACGAGGTCACGTCGGTGGGCTGGGGGAAAGATGCACTGGCCTTCGTAGAGCATACGATCCCGGATCTGATCATGCTCGATATACGTCTGCCAGACATCGATGGCTACGAGGTATGTCGACAGATCCGTACCCAGCGGCGTACCGAACATGTGCCGGTGCTGTTTCTGACCGAGCGCCGGGAGCGGGGAGATAGGCTGCTGGGGCTGAAATTGGGCGCTGTGGACTACGTCACGAAGCCGTTCGATGTCCAGGAACTGCGGCTCAGAGTGCGTAACGCGCTGCGCCGTTCCAACGTGGAGCAATTGTCCAGCCCCATTACTGGTCTCCCGGTTGCTGCCCTGGCTGACGAACGCCTGCGTGACTTGTTGCTCAGCTCTGACTGGGCGGTTCTTTCGGTCGGCTTGCGTGGCTTGAAGGAGTTCGCTGAGGTCTACGGCTTCGTGACGCGGGACGACGTGGTGCGGGCCATTTCTCTTATGTTGAGTCACGTGGTCGAAGAGATGCACGATGCGGATGCCTTTCTGGGACATCTGGACGAGTCCAGCTTTTTCGCCGTCATCGCGCTGGGAAAGGTGGAGAAAGCGCGACAATCGCTCATAGGCCGATTGAATGAAGCGATGCCTTTCTTCTACCCTCGTGCAGATTGGGAAGCTTGTCAGACGGATGCCGACGCACAGTTGCCGCGCATGGACGTCGCTGTGGGCGTGCTGACATCGTCGGCGCGTTCGTTTTCCAGCTTGGCTGATCTGAGACAGGCGTTGATCGAGGTTCAACGCCCGATCTGAGCAGATCTCAAGAAGTCTCTTCAACTTCCGTCAGGCTCCGGCTTGCAGGGCAGCGGCAACACTCTGCATCTGGCCGGGGTCTTTCTGCAAGTAGCTCGACAATGTCATATTTCGTTCGTAGTCGGCGATTTATCGCCGGATGTCGAATATGACATTGTCAAGGTAGGCACCTACTGATGAAACTCACCGTCGTCATCCCCACGTACAACGAGGCCGAAAACGTCGGCCCTATGACCGCTGCCCTCTTCGAACTGAACGTCCCAACCCTGGACATTCTCATCGTGGACGATGAATCCCCCGACGGCACCGGTCGTATTGCCGACGATCTGGCCCTCCAGCATCCCGGTCGGCTGCACGTACTCCATCGCACAGGTCCTCGTGGTCTGGGGCGGGCCTACGTGGATGGGTTTCGCTGGGCGCTGGAGCACGGCGCCGATTTCATCGTCCAGATGGATTGCGACTTCTCCCATTCTCCCGCCTATGTCCCCCAGTTTCTGGATCACATCCGCGATTGCGACGTCGTCGTGGGCTCCCGCTACGTTTCCGGCGGCAAGACAGACGAGCAATGGGGCTGGGGCCGCTGGCTGCTTTCCTGGTGGGCCAACAGCATCTACACCCGGCTGTTGTTGGGATGCGGGGTCAAGGACGCCACCGCAGGGTTCAAGTGCTGGCGTCGAGAGACGCTGCAGGGCATTGACCTGAGCCGTATCCGCTCGCAGGGGTACGTCTTCCAGGTCGAGATGGCCTACGTGACCGAGCGGCTGGGCTATCACGTGCTGGAGATCCCCATCTATTTCGAGGATCGGCGCGTTGGCCACTCCAAGATGACGATGCCGGTCAAGATTGAGGCGGCGCTGCGGGTGCTCGAGGTGCGCTGGCGTCATCGCCGTCTGCGGCCGAGCGATCGATTGGTCGTATGAATCTGCTCCCTGGCAGGCGAAGTGGCGCATTGCTCGACCTGGGCGTCCTGGCTCTGCTGCTTCTGTTGCCCCTCCTCCTGTTCGCCCCGGTGGCACTGGGGCATAAGACACTGCTGCCGGCCGATAGTCTCTTCATGTTCGAGCCCTATCGTGCAGCGACCGCCGATTTAGGGGTAGATTTTCCTCAGAATCACCTGGTCACCGATCTGATTCTGGAGAACTATGCCTGGAAGCGCTTCATCGTCGAAGCAATCCGCGGCCGGGAGCTGCCGCTGTGGGATCCCTATATCTTCGCCGGCCATCCCTTCTTGGCCAACGGTCAGCACTCGGCGCTGTACCCCCTGAGCCTCGTCTTCTACGTTCTCCCACTGTGGCGCGCGTATGGGGTCTTTGCCTGGCTGCAGCTAGGGGTGGCCGGGACCTTTGCCTATCTCTTCGCCCGCGTGCTGGGCGTCCGCCGCCTGGGTGGGCTGATCGCCGGCATCACCTTTCAGTTCAGCGGTTTCATGGTCGTCTCGGTCGTGCACCCGATGGTCATTGCCGGCGCCTCGTGGTTGCCCTTCATCCTGGGGATGGTCGAGTTGGTGATTCAGCAGCGACCGGCGCTAGGGCGCAGGCCGGCGACGCTTCCCTGGGCGCTCCTGGGGGCGCTGGGCCTCGGCTGCCAGATGTTGGCCGGCCACGCCGAGAACACCTACTTCATCCTGCTCGTCACCGCAGCCTACGCCCTGTGGCGCCTTCTGTATGCATCTACTCGATTATCT
>Ga0180433_10004885_pt1 | contig 18562 bp, 23 predicted proteins | sample SS_ome_8_FD_132980 | JGI IMG/M metagenome (GOLD analysis project Ga0180433, IMG submission 132980) | Hypersaline lake sediment archaeal communities from the Salton Sea, California, USA - SS_1_D_1 metaG | ecosystem: Environmental > Aquatic > Non-marine Saline and Alkaline > Hypersaline >... | reverse complement strand
TTTAAATATGTATAATAGGATAAGCACTATATGGGGCATCAAAACCGTTTCCTATTTGTGCTGTTAGGCACCATGATATTATGTAGTTTTCAAGCGTTTGCAGTGGTAAGGTTAAGTAACAATTGTATGAATAATGCAGATTGTGAGATTAACAGCTTGACAGTTGACAACCTGACGGTTAAGGGCAAATATTTGAACGTATCAGTCGTTGATTATAATGTCACAGGCAATATCACTTTTGTTGGCGATCCAAACAGTGGAACTATATCATGGCAAGAAGATGAATCTAAATTTAATTTTAACAATCCAATAACAATAACATCAGGCGAAATAACAGCTGATAATATCATAACAGACGCAGTAACTAACCATACTATTTTTGTAGGTGATGCTGCTGGTGATAGTAATAGTGGGACTTATTGTAATTTCTTAGGTGAAAGTGCTGGTGTCTCAAACACTGGTGCTTCTTCTAACGCTTTTGGGTATTATGCTCTTTATGGTAACACTGGTGGTTCTTCTAATGCTTTTGGGCGTACTGCTCTTTATGGTAACACTGGTGCTTATTCTAATGCTTTTGGGTATGCTGCTCTTTATGGTAACACTGGTGTTTCTTCTAATGCTTTTGGGCGTACTGCTCTTTATGGTAACACTGGTGCTTATTCTAATGCTTTTGGGAATTATGCTCTTTATGGTAACACTGGTGGTTCTTCTAATGCTTTTGGGCGTACTGCTCTTTATGGTAACACTGGTGGTTATTCTAACGCTTTTGGGCATAGTGCTCTACGTGGTAACACTGGTGTTTCTTCTAATGCTTTTGGGCATAGTGCTCTACGTGGTAACACTGGTGTTTCTTCTAATGCTTTTGGGTATTTAGCGGGAAGATACAATGATGGCGATGATAATATTTTCATAGGGGATAAAAACAATAAAGATTTCAAAACTAATGCAGGTGGAGCAAAGACTTTTGATAACACTGACATAAACGTAGGTGATAATCAAGTAACAATTTCGGGGCATAGTTTCGGTAATGTTGGTGATTTTGTTAATATAGACTTTGCTGAGGGAACAAGCACTATACCAGGTCTTTCAGCTGGAGTTCATCAGATTGAGATTATAGACGCTAACACAGTTGAGATAAATGATGATACTATTACAGGACAGGGAACTGGCACAGGGCATACTTTCACACCTCAATATGCTTATGATAATGTAATCGCTATAGGTCATGATATAGAATCGACAGCATCAGATCAGACCATAATTGGATCAAGCGATACTGCCGAGACATTGTTAAGAGGCAATCTTATAGTAGGACAAGGAACAGCTGGCACAGATTACACTTTAACTTTCAATGGAGAAAGTAATAACGGCTCGTTGACGTGGAAAGATGAAGATTATTTTGAGGTCTCTGATGATGTGTATGTACCATCAGGTGAACGGGTTAGCGTTGGTGAAGCTCCTGACGGTGACAGTTGGCTAAAAGTTCATGCTCCATCTAACACGGGTACAGGCGTAGATGATGGTGCGATAGGTATAGATAACAGTGCAAACGCTTATAATGGTATAAATGCATATACAAACATGAACGCAGGCGCATTAAGATCATTGGCTAGGTTTAGATGTGATAATGCCTTGTTTGATAATGATTGTTTTGAAATTTTAAATGATGGGAGTGGGGCAGCTATAGAAGTAACAAACACTAATGCAGCATCACAAGCTATACACACAAAAGGACAATCACCAGATATTACAATCGGCTCAGGCAGTGCAGGTATTGATCCGAAAATAGCTTTTGACGGTGAAGATTATGACGGCGAAATACGACTTAATGAAGATTACGGTATATTAGAATTTGATGCTGTAGTAGCTAGGTTTAATTTGGCAAACGTATACATTAACGATGACGGTAATAATCCAAGATTTTTGGTTGGTGATAGTACAGCAGCAGGTGAATGGGCAGAAATTCAATGGAACAGTGCCAGTGACACGTTAGAGTTGAATTGTCAAGGCAAAACCGGTTTACAATTAAATGAAGCTGGAGATACAACAATTGGCGGCAATTTGTTTGTAAACAGAAACATGACGGTTGAAGATTGTATAACGTTTGATTCCGGTGGCCAAATATGTTCAAACACAACATGTACTTTTATGGTATCACCCGACGGTAACCAAATAAGTGAGGTATGCAACTAAAATGAAAAAAATATTATATATGGGAATGATAGCTGCGGTTTGTCTAGCTGTATTGGGCGGCGCTGTAGCACAAAGTTTAGACATAAATTTAGATTTGACTGAACGTGAGTATACGAAATTGTCTGATAAAGCTGTCAATTCTAACAAAGCTGTACAAGATGAAGCTGTAAGCATAATAAAAAACGAACTTAACAAGGAAAGGCATATAGAATTGTCTAGAACAGTAACTAGAAAAATTGACACACTCTCTAATGACCAGTTAGAAGATCTTGTTAAGATACTTGACAGCATGCTTGCAAACGAATCATGCACATGCACAAAAGTAAAAGAAATTTTAAAATAGAAATAATTATATATGAATAATATATAAATTAAATTATGGGCACTATATTCAGAACTTCATCCGGCAAAGTAACTGGCAGATCATCTGGGACTAAGAAGGCTGGATATGCTAGTTATAAGTCGTCTGGTTCTGGCTCATCATCAAGTAGCTCTTCTTCTGGATCAGGCAAAACTTCTCCCCCGAAAGGATCAAAAGCAAACCCCTACACTCCAGAAGAATGGGCTGCGAAACTTGACAAGGAACGTAGACCAGTAGTAAAAAGAGATCCCAATGTTAAATCTGAAAGAGTTGTTACTGACCCAAGATCTGGAAAGGTGGTTAAACGTGAAACAGTCTACAAAGATAATCGTTTAGTTGTAACTAGCGGCGGCAAAAGTACAACCTATAAGGCAAAAAATAACGGCAAGCTTGGAACAAAAGATTTAATGCAAAGAGCTCAATATGATAGACAGCAAAAACTTATTAACACCCTAAAGAAAGGCGGCAAATTTGAAACTGAGATGGATAGGATTGAAGCTCTTGCATTGTCTCAGGGCAAAGTGTACAAGGAAGCACTTGAACCTAGTATTAAAAGAATACAAAAGAAAAAAGGAACAAGAGCCGCGCTGGATTTTGCTATCAAAGCGTCAAAGTTTGTAAATATACAACCAGTTAAGCCAACAGGGAAATTATTGGTAACAAAAAAAAGATCTATTGCGAACAAAAATAATGAACAGGCATCAAAAAAGGCGAAAGAGACAGATCCTGCAGTCAGGTCATACTTTTTTTCTCAGCCGTTTGCAGAAAAAACAAAACAAAAGATTCAATCAGAAATACAACCAGCAAAAATGTCATGGACCAAGAAAACAAAGCGAAAAATAATCAATTTATTAAAAAAGGGACTTACTCCAGAAGCTAAACAAAGATTAGCCCAAAACGAAGCATTAAGGTCTACCTCAACAGTCCCTGTCATAAAAAATGGAAAAGTGGTAGGCACCAAAGTATTGTATAATACGGGCACAGGAAAAGCCATGAAACTTATAGATGAAGCTACGTTAGCAATGATTGGCGGTATAGCTACAAAGCTTGGTACTGCGACACTCGCACTAAAGACACCAAGGTTATTAAAAACAGCTCAGACAGTATTGGCGGCGGCATACATAGAAAGTTTGCCATCTAGAATAAAAAACAAATCTCCTGATGAATTAGTTATGGAGTTTGCTCCAGATGTAGTGTTTGCCACGATGCTAAAAGGACAAAAAAAGGAAATTCAAAAACAAGCATTAAAAAACGTGCAAAAACATTTCCCTAACGTTAAAAAACGTATGCCAAATCAAAAATTATTAAATGAAAAACTGCGTAAGCTTGACCCTAAAGAAGCTGCAGAACTAGAACAATCATTAATCTATGCGTTTTCTACAAAACAAAAAGGCAAAGTATCAGCTTTAGCAAAAGTTCTAAACAAAGCCAAAGTATTATATGAAAAAGATAATAAAAAGTTATACAATAAGCTAAAAAAGACCGATGCGTTAGATGTGTCGTACAAAAGAATAGCGGTAAAAAAGGAAAACTTTTTTGATATGCTTAAATTCAAGAAAAAGAAAAATACCGAAGTATATACAACTTTTGATGAAGTTAATAAGCTTAAAATAAAAGAGCTTGATGCTTACAAAGGCAGACAAGGTATGGCCAAACTCATATTTAAGAAAGGCAAACTTGTAGCTGTAGAAGTGTTAAAGGTCCAGGGCAAAGATAAAATTGATTACCCAAAAACGTTGAAAAAGGGCAGAATTATTACAAAAAGCAAAACTAAACGTACAATGAAAAGGCTGGCTGGTGAACCCATAGCCAAATCTGAAAGGCTGTATAAGCCGACAAAAAAACCAAAAAAACCTAAAGTTGAAAAAGTAAAGACTAAAAAAAGGAAGATTGACAGACGGATGGAGCCATTTAAACCAGAACCAAAAGAGGAAGTTACAAAAAGACTTTCATCAAAAAAGCTTAGAAAAATAGAAAGAAAAGAGATCCTTGAAAGGCTAGCCAACGAAATACCAGAAAATAAAAAAGTTAAGTATAAAGGCAAAAAAGCGTCAAGGAAAGAGTTTCGTAAGCTTATCATCAAGAAAGACTTAAAAGGTAAGCTGCCAGAAAAAAGGTTTGACCAGATTGATGAATTAATTAAAGTTAACAGACTAAAAAAGTTTCCACGAATAACCAAGTCAGAGTATTCAAAAGAGTTAAAACAAACTCAAAACTTAATCAAAGATATAGACGTAAAGATAGCTGATCTAAAAAAAGATATTAACAGTATTAATAAGTATGAGAATACGTTTGGCAACCAGTTTGCTAAAAACGTCAATAAAGACAACATAAAAAGTTTACTTTCTCGTAGAAAAGCGTTAGTTAACGAAATTATACAATACATGGACAACAATAAACAGTTTTTGTCAGAAAAACAAAAAAGGAAACTGATTAGACTTAAAGCTGGCAAACAGGATCGTAAAGGCTTAATTGAAACACTTAACAAATTTCTACAAGAACAATCAAAGATCAAACAAATATCTGAATCAAAAAAGGCTAAAGGGTTCAAGGTTAGACCTGAAAAGTATGGTGAGGCTACCAAAAAAAAGTCAACCAAAAAGCCCAAACCTAAAAAATCTATAACAAAAGAAGGACAGATTTTATTAACTGAAAAATCCAAAAAAATCATACAGAAACCTAAAAAAGCACAACCAACCATACAGGTCCTTGGACAAAAGAATATCAGAATTTTGCCGTTTCCAAAAACAAAAGAGCAAGCATTACAAAAGCTAAAACTATCCTTAACAAACATGAGCAAACAAAAAATAAAATCAAAACCCAAACAAAAGCAAGCCAACAAATCAATATCGAAATTAATTGAAAAGATTAAACAACAACCAAAAATAAAAATAATACAAAAGCTAAACATAAAAGATCAACAAAAACTAATCAATAAAGTTATACAAAAGTTAAATCAAAAACAAACAACTATATCAGCTCTTGGCCAAAAAACTGTGCAAAAACAAAAAATAGTTACTCCTATTGAAGTATTAGACGGAAAAATAAGAATACCAGATATTGTCACACCTCCCCCAATTATACCACCCAAACTCAAAAAAGAAATTGAGGAAGAAATAGCAAAACTTAAAAAGTCTAAAAAACGTAAACTTAGATATGTGTATACTGCAACCATTTCCGGGCTCGGTAAAAGAGCTACTAGAACAGTTGGTCCGTTCACGGGATTCGAGGTTAGGGGATCACAAATAATACTAAAACCAATCAAAGTTAAGAAACACAAAAGAAAATCGTTGGTAAATAAGGCGTTTGTACGCAGACACCGACGAAAAAAACCTAAAAGTTAATATTATTATGAAAGAAAAAATATTACAAAAAGATAAAGTAACATGGCGACATTTCGGTAAACATCCAGGATGGCGACATAGCCATACTCCTGAAGGATGGAAAGCTTATATTGAGAACGAATACGCTAATTTCGATGACTAAGATAACCAGATCTAACAGAAAAGATAAGAAGTATAAAGTTAAGGTTGGTAAAAAAACTATACATTTCGGAGCTAAGGGGTATAGGGTTAAGCCTGGAACTAAAGCAGGTGATGCATATTGTGCAAGAAGTTCAGGCATTAAAGGCAAAAACAATAAAAAGTCTGCCAACTACTGGGCAAGAAAAAAATGGCGATGCAAAGGAAAAAAATCTATGCGATAATGTTGATAATAATGGCATACTCCGTATGCGCATCTTGTCTAAACAATATTCCTGACGGGTATGAGATTAACACTTCTGTGACATTTTGTAGCGACTTTGTGATGAATTCTAATGTTACAGGGACAGATTATGCGATAACCACATTATCTCATGGCGTAATAGTTGACGGCAATGGAACAACCATCATAAACCCAACTTATGGATACGGCTTTTCTAATGGAGCTTACGAAAATGTAACATTCAAAAACTTTAACGTTCAAGGATTTCAGTACGCATTTAAATTGCAGAGTTATAGTTCAGGCACAAACATAACAAATAATAATATATCTAATGTAAGGTTTGGCATATTTTCTGATTCCACAAATGGAAACAATTATGGTGGCGTGTCAATAAAAAGCAATAATATTACTTGTAACGCATCGCAATCAGGGAGACGTGGAATTTGGACAGATGAATCTAACAATTATAATATTACAAACAACATAATAAAAAATTGCAGGTTTGGAATAAGAACATCGTTACACAATAATACAAACATTTCTGACAACTACATATATAATTCTGATATAGGGGTATACTCAGATACAGATATAAACATGACATATCAAAATAATTTAGTTGACAATTCAACTATTAATGATGACGATTTTGATGTAGGATATAGAATATATAACAGTACAAACATCGTAATAAAAAGCAACACTATCAACCAATCAGCAACTTGCGGTATATTGTTATCAGCTACAGACAACATCAATATAACAAACAATATAATTAACGCAATTTCAATTTCAGATAGAAGTAATTATGAGGCTCAGGATTGGTCAGACCCAATCATGGGGATATGTTCAGTTGCTGTATATAAGCAATGGTTAGGCGGCGGAATGGAAAGGTCTCCTGATGATGATGAAAATTATATTAAAGACTTTTATTCAAGCAACATAAATATTACAGGAAACACTTTTAATGAGCATGTACAGGTATTGGCTAAGTTTCAGGGTGCAACATCAATAGACCACGATTTAAGCGATTATTGGTATAGAAAGATAAGACCAGACCAAAACTTAACAGCACCAGACGAGTATTATATAAAAAACTCATTTAACAAATTAACACATTACGAAAAAGACAGCGTAAACGATAAGCTCTATGTTGGATATTATAATCCTGTTTTATATTCGTCAGTTGACAACAGAAGATTTAATTATACGATTTCGAAATATAACATTACAGTGCAACCAGTTAATTCTTCTGTTATATATAATTATACAGATTATAGTAGCAATTTTACATACATAGACATTAGTGATAGGTCATACACATTAAAATTCAATTCAACCATTTCAGTCAAATTTAACACGACTTCTGTCAGACCAACAACCACAGAAGGGGCAGTAACATATAATATTAGTTCAACTGAACATTGGATATTGTATGAAAACACACACACACTGCCTTATGACGAGATTAACCCAACATCGGATACAAATTTTACAAGAGGAGTATATTTTCTTAATGATTCTAATGGATGGGGAGTTTTTAGACCATTATCAGATAATTTTACTATAGATTTTAGGGGCGGAGAGTACAACGGTTATAATTATGGAAAGTTTGTAGATATTAACGACAAAGACAATGTTACAGTAATGAATTTTACTGCACACAATTATCCTAGAGGAGTGCAAATAAAAGATTGCAACAATATCACCATAAAAAATATAGAATTGAATAAATCTAACGCAGATGCAACATCAACATACGGCATTTTATTGGAAAGCACAAATTATGATATTAATATCACAAAATCCAAAACTCATGGTTTCTATTATGGATTTAGGGCAACGGGTACAGGCGGAAATATTTGGATAACTGATAATATGATGGATGGACCCAAATGGGTAAACATACAAACATGGGTCAACAAAACCCACATTACAAACAACACAGTTAATGACACTCAGTGGAATTTGATTCAATATTATTCACAACAAAATATAATAGAGAATAACAAAGCATGGGATTTTACTCACATGGGCATTGATTCGCATAATGATAGCAATGTTACACAGGGAGGATTTACAAACATCTCAGGCAATATTGTATGGCTAGATGACCCAGAAACATATTCCAGTGCAGATGCAGGAATATATATTCAGGCAACGGAAGGAGACAGAATTTTTAATAATACAGTATATGATATTACTACTAATACTTCAAGAGGTATTGGAATAGGTGGAGGGTCATCTTCAGTTGATGTGTTGGTTTACAACAATACTATAAGAAACATAAAGAACTTTTGTATGTTAGATTTTGGTAGCAATACAATATGGCAAGACAACACGCTAGAAGATTGTCAAGAATTTACTGCACAAGTTTATGGTCATACGGGTACAGTAAAAATAAATAATGCACAATTCATAAATAACAATTACATAGATGGAATTGCTCATTATTATATGTATTCAGTTTTAAATATAAATTACACAGTTAACGAAACCTCAACCAATTACCATTTATTAAATTTTTCTGATGGTGGTTTTGTGTATATTGATTATACGGGCCAAACAGATAATAAGTATATACAAATTTTAAATTATAGCGTTAATGTGTCGTATATACCCAATACATTTTCACAAGGGTTTTACAACTCTTCAAGCCCGATATCAAACCCATCAGAAATGAATTTTACCACTTTAGAGGGTTATAACGGCTATCTGTTATCTTATGCAGAAACAACTTATCCGGCAATATCTACTTTGCCAACAACAATAACTAATATGCAGTATGATTATGATGCTACAGCTCAAAGGTTAGACTTTACCGTCGAGGGGTCGGGAGATGTTGTTATGTACAATTTTGCTACAGTCAGAGGATCTAACGGATACTATGAAACGCTTAAAAACAGTGTATCTTATGAGTTTGCGAAATCTGATACATACACGCTTGACGGTGTAGGTGATTGGATAATTAGAACATCTGCGGCTACATCTATAAGAAACAGTTGCTCAACGTTTGCAGACGATTTCGTCGGCGGTTTTGGTGAGTTGGGCAATATGTTAGCGATTTTGGTTATTACCATGGTAGGCGGATTTGTTTCGAGCATGGCAAGAGGGCACATATTTAAGCTAGATTTGGAAACTATTTCCACAATGGCTATAACCATGGTTGTGCTGATTATCTTCTCAATAATCATAAATTTGACGGTTGTAGGAGGATGTTAAAAATGAACAAATATATTAGCTATGTTACAATAGCTCTGTTAATTGGTTTTGTAGAAATTGCTATATTTATGGGAAAAGTATATAAATTAGTAACACAAACGATGATATCGGGCAGCCAGCCAAATAATAATGTTTGGGATTAAAAATAAAAAAGGAACGGATAAAGAAGCGCCTGCAGAGAGTTCTAAAGTTGATATTAATAGAGATGGAGTTCCGGACATTGAGCAAAAGATCAGGATAAAGTCATTGGTGCGACAAAGTAACGACGCAAACCTAAAAGAGATCGATGCACAGCTTGAAAAAGAATCGTTACTAATGCGATGGCAAGGGTTTCTGTACGATCCTGACAAACAAGCATACGTTCCTGGAGTAGAAAAAACAATGTCAAGACAGGGAGCTATGGCGATCTCTAACCTGTTAGACGTATACCTTAACCCAATATCCATGAGTTCTGCTTTCGACAATGAACATCTAGCAAAAGAAATGGAAGATATTGCTTACGTCATTACTGACATGATTGGTATGCATTACAAAGATTGGGAAATCGATTGCAGACATTTAGACGTGATTACTACCCAAATAACTACTCTGGTGTATAATGCATTATCTAAGTCTGTCAATGATGGGACAAGAGATCATTGGACAAAGAGAATGAAATTGACCCAGTCAAACAGCATGAATGAAAGACCAGTATTATAGGTGATTAAATATGGATATGTTAGGTATAGCTATACTGTTTACCGTCGGTGTAGGAATATATATATTGTGGGATAAGTTCTTTAATAACGCAGGGAAAGAAAGATTTGTTATAGCATACTCTGAAATGATGGGAGATAATGAAGTTGATCATGCAAAAACTTATCAAGCAAAAACGGATAAAGAAGGTAACACTATATTCTGCAAAAGTCTTGACATAGAAATGCCATATCCTCCCGCATGGGCAAAAGTTACAACTAGGGACAATAAAACCATGTTAAGAATAGTTAAAATCGATAACAAACGATATTTGTACCGCATTCCTACAAAAGATCATTCTGTTTGGGTATACAAAAGAGATAATGAAGGAAAAATAATTAAAGAGAATGGTAAATCGTTGTTAGTAAAAAAAGAGTGGGTGACTTCTGACGATTACGTTGAGCCCGAAACCAGGAACTGGGTCCGGCTTAGAACAAAAGAGTTACAAGAAAAATATAAGATGAAAGATAAGTGGGCAGAGTGGAGACCTCTTATAGCCATGGGAATGGTTTTCGTACTTGCTATTATAGCAATGAAGTTCGCTATGGATTCGTTTAACACTAACGCGCAAGCAATTGCTGGCAAAATCGAAAACCAGCAATCACAAGCTCAGCAAACACTTGACATGCTTAACCGGATGGTTGACAGGACAACTGGGACACAGCAGTTAGATACAGAAGAAAACAAGAAAGATCCTCATGCACCGTCTTGACTGTTACAATTGTAACACAAGTTTATATACTTCTTTGCTAGTGATTAAAGTATGATATACGCTAGCGAGGTGAAAAAATGGGAGTAGGCGGAATGCTACAGAAAGAACTCACAGCGTGGGGAATCTTGGCTATTACCTTGGTTCTAGTTATGATAATCCTGGGCAAGTTCAAAGATGTTAGTGGTTCTACAAGTACCTCAAACACAACTGTAGACGACTTCATTACTGGTCTATCTGAGCCTAAGAACTGGGTGGCAATCTTTGTCATCGCTGTTGTTGGTTTCGCAATAGTCAAGTATGTAAGAGGAAAACAGTAAATCTGACACATTTGGACAGGGGCGTCTAGCCCCAACTTTTTTTTATTCTATTTTCAAAAGATTTATATATATCATTTATTGCGATTTCTAATATGGGTTACGGAATGACTTTTAGCCAATTTCGTTGGCATGTTCAAGAAGCAGACAAAAAAAAGAAGATTGAAACTAATTATGCATACAATAACAGTATCAAAGTTAACTGGTATACAATACAATTGACTGCAAAGATGAATATAGTTTTTAACAAACTTCAAGATGCAGGTGTAACAGTATTACATACAAAAGATGATACAGGAGAAGAAGAGGAAGAAAAGATTGGTGATGCAATATATGATTTCGAAAAAGCTATTAAAACCATATCATCATCGACATTGTTTAAGAAAAAATTGAAGTATAAACAATTAAAATATATTTATTCATGCAAACACTATTACAAGCAATACATAAAGATTTTAAAAAAACACACACAAAACCACGGGCTTGATCTTGCAAAAGAGCATAAGTTCATCCTTGATGTTGAGGAATTTTTAAATGCCGCTAATTGATGGTAACGCAATTTCGTTATGGATCAATGGCCACAAGATTGACGTGTTGGTGCTAATATTCCTAGGGTGGTTAGCATACACAATCATGAAAAACAAAGAACAAATAGAGCATATATATTCAAACTAAGTGTTGGTGTTTGAGGAGCGGCCACTATATCTTGCCCAGATTGCCGCTCCTCTATATAATCATGAAATGTCATACAATATTATTAATTTTAATCATAATTCTAAGTTGTACAGTTAGTGCATACAACAAAATATATCAGTTTGACGAAAACGATGACATAATTATTTCTACTACAGTATACAATACAACAAACAATAAATGTATGAATTGTGAATGTAATTTGACCATATATAATCCGGCACCAAACGAAAATATTATAAACTTGTCAACACAGTTAATAAATAAAGGTAACGGAATATACGCAACCAACATTACAAATTATAACCTTTCATATAACGCCAACATATATCCATTGACCTTAATCTGTAACGATACTGCCGGAGTTTTAGGTTCAGATGATCGTAACGGAATTAAAATCGGTGCAACAATGTTCGACTATACAAGCATCATGATAGCTTTAATCGGTACAGCGGCTCTTTTGTTCTTTGTAGGAATCAAATTAGATAATCAGTACGAAGAATTAAAACTAATATCATTTTTTTCAGGTTTTGCGTTTGTTATAGGCGCACTATTTTCAGCTTTAGAAATAGTTAAACATTCACCAAACAATTCAAACTTTATAATCATTTATGATGCAATGTTCTGGGCAATTTCCATCGTGTTTATTGCGGTTGTATACTTTTACGCGAAACGACGGATGGAAAAGACTGTACAATGGGGAATTGACCTTAACAAAAGCAAGAAATGAATAAAAGCAGATTAGTTAGAGTGGATACAAAACAGCTCATATCATTAAAACAGCTAATTGGAAAAAAAGTGGAAAATGTCACAGGTATTATGCCTAGCGACAGAGAGTTAATATATATCGCTTTGAAACAATACATTGTAGCTGATGAAGAAATTGATATTAGCACAAAAAACAAGAAGTTGATAATAAGGTGAACAAAAAAGGCAATTTATTGGATCCTGTAGACACTATTTCCGTTATACTTACTGTGGTTATTACAGCCCTGATAGTAATAACAGTTAACCAACAATTTCATACAAAAATATCAGCAATTGAATCCGTGAACAGTACAACTGAGGGAAATAATTCTATTGAATGGTTGGAAGATTATAATAATAGATTATTAACTGGCAGCGACTATATTGTTATGTTTATAATGATTTTGTTTCCGATATTTTCATTTTTTGCAGCCAAAAAGATTGAAGCCAGCGGAATCAACGTGGTAATATACTTTTTAATGATGGCCTTTATCCTTATTGGTAGTTTTGTAGCATCAAACATATACGGAGCAATGATCGACAATGCGACTTTGTTGTCAACTTCAAACAGCTTCAGATTTATACCGTTAATAATGGAATACTTACCTTATTATATTTTGGTATACATAATTGTTGTATCGATAGGATTTTTCGGCAAACCAGAGGGTGGCTAATGAAAAAGTACATAATATACATATTGCTTGTTATGATTTTAGCAAAGGTAGTACTAGGTGGGACAATATCAACATTTACCACAGGAAACCAGTCACAAAACATTACGTTTACCACTAAAGATTATAAATACCTATATATCGACAACCCAAGATATAGTACAGTTGATAATGCAACATTTCAAATTAAAGGTTACTCATTAATTAATTATAGCCATATACAGGAAGGAAATTTTGCTAATTACAAAAATCAAGCACAAAACGGATGTGATTTCATGACATGGCTTGATCCGCAAAATTTTACAGACCAAAATATAAATACTAAATCTACATTGAAAGCTAAGTGTCAGTTTTCTGGTTCTGCTGGAGAATCTAGAGCATATTATAACTGGTCGTTTAAGTTTGATAAATATAGTCATAATATCTCATTTTTGGTTGAAACAAATGCAAGTCTTTCATCGTTTACGTTTCATTCAGATATAAATGTATCAATTATGAATTATACATTGGGGAATATGCAACAAATTGATGGATATAAACCTTATTATACAGATAATCATACGTTTAATGTTACTTATCATTCTGATTATGTTAATGCTTCAAATGAATCAATGTTGGAAATATTTGTAATAACTTGGGACAATAATCCAATTATAACACAAGCTAATTATACAGCTACAATCAGAGAGCTTATGGAAACATCTGACCAATATCCAGTTAATCCATATTTCGAGATATGCACAATAACTGGTACAAAAGAATGGAATTATAGTGGTGAATTTGATAGTACTGAATCAACTACAAATTTGGCCTCTGTTTTTAACGCCAACAATCCTGCATGTTGTACTGGTGAAAGCTGTACAATAAAAGAAGTTATAGGGTCCGGTACAATGGGTATTGTGGAAATAACTATAGAAGATTTTAATTATACATTGCACAATAGTACGCTCTTTGTCAACTTATACGATTCTGATACAAAAAATTATATTACCAACGTCAACATAACTACACAATTTATATCAGACATTATACAAAGTAGCAATGTGACAGATACAGGGAAAACAAATTACAGTATAGAATTCTCTGATATAGACGAAACCGTCGATATTGAACTTAATGCATTTCAAACTTCTGGAAACGATTATAGTATTGTAACAGCGCAATTTAACATGACACAAGGCATAAACAAGACTATTGACATCTATCTTACAAATACATCCGATACAACCAAATTTAATTATGTACAAATACGTGCAATTGATCAAGACGGAAATAAGTTGGAAGGAGCAAAAGTCAATATTCTCAAAAGAGATCCAGCAACAAGCACGTTTTTAAACATTAGTCAGATAACTACTGACGCTAATGGAGAAGTCTCAATATCGTTAGAAACTGATACTGTATTTTATAAGTTTTTGGTTGATTATGATAGTAACAGGGTATATACTAGCCCGCAGTCGTTTCCAATATCGCAAGATACAAGTTTATATATTTTAAATTGTAAGATTGATAAAGATTATTTCTCATATTATAATACAAGCTTATCACAAACGAGCAATATTGGGTTAAGATATATCAATGTTACAAACATCTCAGGATATTTTAACGTTGATTGGACCGATATAAAAACTATAGAAGTCTGTATGTATTTGTATAAAATAAATAGTACAGGGTATCATCTTAACTCGTCAACGTGCCAAAACGGATCATCAGGGTCAATCGATTCCACAACCATAACAGTGGATTATAATGTTACTCTTTGGGAGGCTAGAGTTTATGCTGACAGCAAAGATGGATGGGGTGAAAGATTTGTAAAGTCGTTGTCTAAGTATATTGGGATAGCTTATAGGCAGGACTGGGGAGAGGAATCGTTATTATTACCTATTGTTGCTGTACTTATATCGGCGCTTGCTTTTATGGCTTCTTCGATAGCTGGATTAATATTGCTTATTTTCTTTTTCGGTGTAATATATGCAACAAAACTGACACCAATGCAACCGCTAGCGTTCAGTTTCATAATTACGTTAGCAATATTTACGATGATAACTATTGGTAAGAGGATGAAATGAAAAAAGCTGAATTTAAATCAAGTTCATTCGTCATTGTATTAGTCCTATTCCTTGGCGGCATGATTTGGTTTGGTGCTATGACTGCCAATATTGTAGCATCCTATGGCAACGAAGAAGTTGACGGTTTTGACGAGTTCAACGAACTTAATAACGATTGGGAAGATGCCGTTGAAACGATGGTGGGAACGCAGCAAGAAGAATCGTATGACGCTTCTGAAGATGACCAGTACGAAGATAGAAATTACAAAGAAGGCACAACAATACTAAACAAGATTGCTGGGTTTACAAAAAACATAATTAACAAGGGCGTTGGGGCTGTCAAGGTTGGTATATCTACTTTGACATCATTCTCACGCGGTATTAACATATTGGGCGAACAATCACACTATGGTATAAGCATACCGCCGCAAGTCAAATACACAATATATCTACTTATCGGGCTTGGGCTGACGTTTGCGTTAGCATCAGCCAAATTGAGATGGAAAATATGACTGACGAAACAAATGTGTCACAACAACGTGCAAAACTGATAACTACTATATTGGAGGTTGCATTTTTTGCAGGAATGTTGTTAATTGTTGGATCAGTATCTAACAATAATGGGAAAATTAATATGTGTGAAGATCTTGGAGGTAAAATGGTACATCACACACAAAAAGGTGAATATTGCGAACTAAACTTTAACGAAGAAATGATGGAGAACAAAAATGCCTACGTATTACAACCTTTCAACATTAGCGGATAAAGACGGATATATTGGTATACTGCAAGGAGTATCACAACTTACACAATATATGTTAGGTTACTCTTTGATAGTTTTGACTTTCCTTATTCCTACAATCTATATGATGAATAAGGGCTCTGATCCGTTAAGGTCAGTTCATCTATCATCCCTATACTCTGGATTATTGTCAATATTCTTTTATGTAGGACAAATTATCCCGGAATCGTCACCTATATATATATGTGCATTAATATATTTAGTTACAGCATCAATAAGGTGGTACACAAATGACTAAAAAAAATGAAATAAAGAATTTTGTTGAAGATAAGGCCGAAGAAGCAACAGTAAAAGAAGAAAACGACAACAGTGATCCGTTACAAGATTACAAAGACGAAATATATGCAATAAAAAAGAAGTATGAAGATAGCATAAACCACTATCAACAGGCTGGTATAGATCTAGAGATACAATTTGAAATATTTAGCTTTTTTGCATCACAAACAAACTAAAATGAATAATTTTGGTAGCATGGGGGTCTCTGGAGACGTTAAGTTTGCTGGCGTACAGCAATTTTATCAGTATCTCCAGGAGCTTAAAGTAAGAGAACTCGACGCAATTGAGGCTGGCGATGTATATAAGGTTAGGCTATATTATCTTAAAGAGTATCAAGAATGTTATCCATACATCGACAAATACATGAAAAAAGATACTACTGGATATTTCGTGTATAAAAATACCAGAATCTATTTTTGTGATAAAACCACTAACCAAATCAGGCAAGCTACAGAAAAAGAAATTAACAGGATATTACACAATCATAACGAACAACTTGGAGACTTTGAACTACTGAACAACCTTGACGAAGTTGACGAAGTTTTAGACAAAATGAATCCAAATCCACTAACTAACATTGAATCCAGCACTAACAACAAAATTAATAACCAAGCTATGCAAATTCTGGGCGAAAAAAGTAAAAGATTGAGTATTTTGAAAGCGAAGGCTGGACTAAATCTGCCTATAGGTAACAAGTTTATTCCTGGATCTTCTGCCCTGCATGACGATGGTAAATAAATATAGACACAAATATAACGATATAGAGATTGTAATTGATTACAACCTATATGCAGACCTTATCCTATTCTATGACGATATGGTTAATTCTCAAATGGACATGGTGCTAGTCATAGATGGCCATGAGGGGACAGGGAAAAGCTTCACTGCTAGGAAGCTTGGCGCACTCCTCTCTTCATGGTCAAAGCTACCATTCGGGGTTGACAATATTCATTTTGACATTGACCCATACATTGAATCATCTGAATCTGGGAGAAAGTATCAAGTCAACATTCTAGACGAATCCAGAAAAGTTGTCAACATAAAAAGATCTATGAGCAAATCTAATGTAAAGTTCACCAACTTTCTGTCCGAGAATCGCGACAAGAATCAAGCACACATACTGGTTTTGCCTGCAGTACATGATCTGGACCCATACATATCATATTGGCGTATGTCTATGAACATACACCACATCAAATGGCACATAAACAGTCCAAAATCTTTATCTGGCAAGACTTTGGATCGTGGCAATTATTGCGTATACGACAAAACCCAGTTAAGGAAATATATGATGAACAAAGACAAATACGGCAAATACACATACCCAGAAAAACCGATGTATAATGGCAAATTTGATGGTCAAGATGTATTCTATGACTACGAAGTTAACCAATACGAAAAAAAGAAACAGCTGGAACGTGCCAGGAAATATGATGAAACCATGGCTGCGCATGACCACATCGAACAAAGAAACTTGCTTATAAGAACACTGATCAAAGATGGCAAAAACTATGACGAAGTTGCGAAACTGTGCAAATTGTCAGAATCTACTATAAGAGCAGCTGTGAGAGGCAAAAAATGAAGCTATCCGTACCTGAAACATGGAAAAAAGTCCCATACTATAAGGGCTTAAAAGCTGGAATGATATTTGGCTCAGGAATATCGACAATAATATTAGGGATGATGTTTCAAGGGTATATTATAGTGGTCTTTGGCGTGTTGATGTACATTGTCGCTTCAATAATGTACTATAAGAACGCAACAAATGAATAAAAAAACGTTTACTGCATGGAATCAAGGCATGGTTATGTTTTTGTCTGGAGCATTTTTGTTTTCATATTATTATTTTGTTTGTATATGGCTAGAACCCACAAAAACGCTAACTTTTTCCGTAAATTCTGTAGGAGAAGCCAATTTGGAGCTAATTATTCTTACAATTATAGCTATTTTGGTAATAATTTGGAACTTTTTCTCAATTTTGTGGATAAAAAACAAAACATTTAAATAGTAATAGTAGTAATAGTAATAGTATGACCGTGAAAAACAATAAACAGGAAAGGATCAGGGTAAAGTCAATAGAAGAAAT
>Ga0180433_10004884_pt1 | contig 18563 bp, 22 predicted proteins | sample SS_ome_8_FD_132980 | JGI IMG/M metagenome (GOLD analysis project Ga0180433, IMG submission 132980) | Hypersaline lake sediment archaeal communities from the Salton Sea, California, USA - SS_1_D_1 metaG | ecosystem: Environmental > Aquatic > Non-marine Saline and Alkaline > Hypersaline >... | reverse complement strand
TTTTTTATGATAGGGTTTTTTTTAAATGAAAAATCTGTTGGAATTTATAGTGCATCGTATTCTTTAAGTATGATAATAAGTTTATTTGCTCCAGCCTTTGCAACAATATTTATGCCTTTTGCATCAGAAATGTTTGAAAAAAATGAAAAACAAGAATTAAACCATTTATTTAAACTAATAAGAAGATGGTTATTCTTAATCGTTTTACCAATTTTCATTTTCATAATATTTTTATCAAATGATATTATAATATCTTTTTTTGGTAATGACTATATGTCTGGAGGGTATGTATTAATTATAATATCTTTTGGTTTGTTGGTTTTATCTTTTGTTGGATTAACAAATGAAATTTTACATATTTTTGAAGACATAAAATTTATTTTTAAAATAAATTGTATTGCAGCTTTGATTAATATTTTTTTAAATTATTTATTAATACCCTTATATGGCATTAATGGTGCAGCATTTTCATTTTCAATATCTCTAATATTAACAAATGTTATTTTTTTATTTAGAGTAAAGAAATTTATATCACTAAAAATTAATATTAAATTAAATTTAAAATATATAATTATTAGTTTATTATTATTTTGCCCAATTTTTATCTTATGGAATTATGTTTATGGGGGAAATAAGATAATTTTAATTATTTATGGTATAATCTATTTTATAATTTATATGATAGGATTAACAATAACACACTCATTGAACAAAGATGATTATATTATTATAGAGTTTGTTGAAAATAAATTTCATATAAAATTAAATTTTTTTAAGAAATATATTAGTTAGATCTATTTAATAACACTGTTATAAATATCCATTATTTTTTTAATATGAATTTCTGGAGTGAAATTTTTAAAATAAAATTTTTTAGCATTATTACCCATTTCAATATTTTTATTATCATCCAATAAATTTTTCATTTTATTAAATAAGTCACCATCATTGCCCGGATTAAATAGATAACCAGTTTTGTTATCAATTATTAATTCAGGTATACCTCCAATATTACTCCCTATCAATGGTTTTCCAAATGATAAAGTTTCTAAACCTACAATAGGATTATTTTCCATCCAAAAACTTGGCATTATTATTGCTTTTGAACCTTGGTACAATTCTTTTAATTTCTTCTCATTTACAAAACCTAAGAAATCAATTGAATTATTTAAATTCAATTTAGAGCATAAATCGATAAGATTTTCTTTTTCAATTCCAGATCCAACAATCTTTAATTTAATATTATAATTATTTTCATTTAACTTACTAAAAGCTTTTATTAAAATATCTACTCCTTTTTCCTTACTTAATCTACCAACATACAGGAAATAATTATCATTTAATGCATTATCTTTAATTGAATAATTTTTAACAAAATTTGGATTATAAACAACATTATTTATTTTTAAGGTTTTTTTCATATAATTAGTTAAAATTTTTGATGGACATATAAAAATATCAACATATTTTTTTAAAATTTTTCTATGAATTAAAACTTTAAAATAATTTAAAAATTTTTTAATTTTAAGTTTTCTTGGGTAACAATTTGCATAAGTACAATAGAAACTAAAATTAGATTTACAAATATTTTTTTCTGATTTCATCATCCAAGTGTTAGGACAAACATAATGAAAATTATGAACAGTACATACAACAGGTATATTAAATTTTTTTGCAACAATGATTGGTGACGGTGAAATAACCCAAGAACAAGAGTTGATATGCAAAATATCTGGTTTGAATTCCTTAATTATTTTTTTTGTTTTAAAATACCAATTTAAACTAAAAACTCGCGATAAGAAAGATAAATATGAATTTTTTTGTTTACTGCCAATTATTCGAGTAATGTGATTGTTATATTTTAGCAAATTATTCAAATCTATAAGATATTTTTCAGCGCCACCTACCATAATAGAATAATCATTAACTAATAAAATCTTCATAATTATCACTTAAATAAATATTAATTTTTTCTGAAATTTTTTCCCAAGAATGTTCCTTTATAAAGTTGATACAATCTTTTTCTTTAAAAAATCTTTCAGTATCTAATTCCTTAATAATTTCCATTGAGAATAACTCCCAATCATCTGTTATATGAATAATATTTTTTGAATTTTTATTTACTAGTCCTTCTGCCCCTATGTTTGTACTGATTACAGTTTTTCCACAAGCAATAGATTCAAGGATTTTAATCCTAGTTCCTCCACCACTTATTAATGGAGCGATAACAAGAGAAGATGAATGTATATAATCCTCAATATTTTCCACAATTCCTGTGTAAATTATATTATTATGCATATATTTTTTTGGAGGATTATCTCCCACTATTAAAAATTTAATTTCTTTATTTATTTCTAAAATTTTTGGCATTATTTTTTCATATATAATTTTAATTGCTTCAAGATTAGGAATATAATCCATTTTACCAAAAAACATAATTAAAGGAACTTTATCATTAACCCCTAGTTTTTTTCTTATTTTTGAATATTTATCTTTATTTGGTCTAAATTTTACAGTGTCAATTCCATTAGGTATAACTAATATTTTTTCATTATTAATTTTAAAATCATTAGAGATTATTTGTTTATCGACATCTGAACAACAAAAAATATTTTTTGCTTTTATACATGATACTTTTTCTAAATATCTTAACATATATATGGTTAATTTATTTCCCCGTTTCATTCTTTTAAATCGAATGAATTCTACATTATGTTCGTCTAATATAAAATCAACATTACATAAAAATTTTATTATTATAGCAGGAAAACCAGACCAAGCAAATTCAGCAAATATTAAATCTGGTTTTTTTTGTTTTATCAAATTTATTGATTTAACTATTAATAATGGATTTATCATCTGTGATAACTTAGTATATGATTTCACAAAGTTTAGTTCAATATTTTTATTATTTATAAATTCTTTATATTCATCACATTTTTTAAACTCATAATTTGTTTTTCTAACATCATTACATAAAATAATAATTTTATTTTTCATTGAAAGATGTTTTACCATATAATAAATTCTACTTGCTCCCCCCCAATATGGAGGAAAAATATTAAATGGAGATAGAAATAATATTGTCCTCATTGCAACACCTTTTCATAAACTTTTATAGTCATATCAGATATCTTATTCCAGTCAAACTTTTTTGAAAGCTTCTGTGAATCATTTTTTAATTTGATAATCAAACTTTCATTATTGCAAATATTAATAATTTTATATGCTAAATCATCTATATCTTCATGTTTTACAATAGCTCTTTCATCATCAACAAAATCTACAAGACCTCCTACATCTGAAACTATCTGAGGTTTTCTATAATATAATGCTAATGAACCAACACCACTTTGAGAATCGAAATGTTTATAAGGTAATACAACTAAATCAGAGGCGCTAAAAAAATATTCAATTTTTTCTGTAGGTATAAATTCATTATACTTTAAAACAAATTTATCTAAATTATTTTTTTTAATCAAATCTTCATAATATTTCCAATTCTTCCAACATTCACCAGCAATAATAAGTTTTATATTATCAATTTCCTTTGAAATTCTAACTAAGGATTTTAATAGAATGTCCAAACCCTTGTAAGAACGGATGAACCCAAAGAATAATAATATTTTTTTATTTTCTTTTAAACCCAATTTTTCTCGAGCTTCCTTTTTAGAAATATTTCTAAATTCAGATAAGGTTATCGTTCCATGTGGAATAACTGAAATTTTTGTTTTATTTACTTTAAAATCATCAATTAATTTTTTTTTATTAGATATCGAATGAACAATAAAATGATTCGCAAAACTAAATATTAGTTTATTAAAAAAATTATTGATTAAATTTTTTTCATGAGGAGTGATATTATGTAAAGTCATAACGATTTTTTTCCGCCTAATTTTCAATATTATTAAAAAAGTAAAATATATTGGAGCTAATACATATGACCACCATTGAACATGTGCAATTTTTCCTTTAACAGATAAGCCAGCCTTAACCCAAGAAAAAGGATTATTCCAGCTAATAATATTCTTAACATTATTTTTTTTATAAAAATCTAATCTTTTTGTTGTTTTACCGGGATATAAAAACTCAGGATATATCTTTTTAAAATTAATAAAATCAATATCAATTTTTTTATCTAATGAATTAAACAAATCTCTACAATATGGGCTAATGCCCATTAAGGGAGGTAAAGACCCGATCATTGTAACTTTAATTGATTTCACCATTTATTCACCGTTATATTATATTTTTTCATAAATATTGATTTTGTAAATACCATAAGTAAAATTTTTTAGAAAAACTAATTCATTAACCTCTACATTCTTAAGAGTTATCAAATATTTAATATTATCATCTAATAAACTCTGATTTATTTCACCATATAACAGAGGTTTATTCAACCAAATTCCAACATTTTCTCTAATGCTATGATGAATGCTATTATCAAAGAAAATAACATCATTTTTATCTTGGGAAGTAGAATATATCCATAAACCAATTTCCTTTGATTCATATAAAATTGGTGATTCCAACTCGTTACTTGTTTTTATGGTATATAGTGAAGTTGTAAAAATTAGGATAATAAGTATTATAAAAATCAATATTCTTCGATATTTTTTTTCTAATAGAACTATACTAATATAGATAAATAGGATTATAAATAATATTGCCAAAAAGAACGAAAAATCTTTTATAAAATAGTTATCAAAAATCATTAATATGTACTTCTCAAAATGGGAGATCATAAAAAAAAGTGGTATAGAACATATAATCAAGATAATTTTGGCAATTTTGTATTCTTTTAGCTTATAATAAGAAATAAATCCAAAAATTATAAGTAAAGGCATCATAGACTCAACATATCTACTCATAAGACGCCATTCAGAATAGTTTGAAGATACATTATGCCAACTTGTTATAGCTATAAAACTTTCCATAAAAATTATCGTAATCAAACCTAGTAGATAGCCACATGTTTCTCTTTTTTTGTAAGAAAAATATAAAAAATATATTCCTAAAGAGAAAAGAATGATTGTAGAAGTGAAAATAAGAAAACCATGATGTAAAAGCGATTGGATGATTAAAGATGATACAGAAGAAAATTGGTAAGAAGATTGTAATTGTGTGATTGAAGAAGAGTTTATATTGTATATGGAAGATGGTGAAATTAAGCCATATGTATAAATATTAATTTGTGAATTATAACCAAGAATACCTAAAAAGGAAAAACCAGAAATAAACCCATTCCTAATCAGCCAAGGTAGTATGGTTATACCTGAGGTTAATATTATTATTAGAAAGGATTTAAGAGCAGTAAGTATTAAATTTAAATTTTTTTCCTCTTTTTTAAACAAGCAAAAGAAAAAATAAGTAAATATGATCGCAGGTAGAATAACAAAGGAAATATACCTTGTTAAAAAACATAATCCAAAAAATATTCCAGATAACATTTTAAACTTAAATCCATCTTCAAAAAAAGATTCATAGAAAAAATATACAAAAAATAAGAATAGAGTAAAAAAAAGATTTTCAGAAAGAGCTAGAGGATTAAGATAAAATGAACTTGAAACTAAAGATGCGAAAAATGCAATTATTATTGAATTTTTATTGTTCAAAAATTTTCTAACTAATAAAAAACTTGGAAATATTATTAAAGTAGTTATAAAAGCATTAATAATTCTAATAGATTGAAATATAAATATTGGATTATCAAGTAAATAAGAGGGCGATATTATAATTGGATATAAGGGAGGATATTTATTAGTAGGTAATCCATATAATTGAAAACCATTACCATAAATAAAATTCCTAGACATCTGAGTGTAAACAAAAGCATCAGGTGTTACTGGTGACGTATCAAGTAATGTACTTAACAAAGAAATTTTAACAAATATAATAACAAAGTAAAATAAAATGATAGTTTTCCAAGGATGATTTTCAGACCATCCTAGAAAGCGTTTTATATATATTTTTAATTTTTCCAAAATAGTATTTTTTAAAAAAAATGATATAATCTCTAGAATTATATTTTTTATTTTTACGTAAAAATTATAGAATATATTTTTTTGTAATCTTTTGTCAAAATAATAAAATGATTTTTCGATTTGACTGTATTTTCTAAAAACAAAAGAGTTTATATCTTTTTTTCTAAATTTGTAAATTATTAAAAATAATATGATTGACAATGTTATAGTAATAAAAACAAAAATTGTAAGATAAATATTGGTTTGTTGAAGTTGTTTATAAACAAGCCTAATATTTTGATCGTTAATGTTGTCATTTTTAATAAGATCACTAATAGTTTCATTATAGGTACTATTTTCACTTGCAGATGCAAAAGCTTGGCTTAAAACTAAAAAAACAATAATGAATGCTAAAGCCGATATCTTCCTTCTTTTCAAATAAACCTGCCCCGGGTTATGATTAGTTCTATAAAAAGTAAAAAATTCTATATTTAATAAGGAAACCTTATGTAAAATATAATTATCTATAGAGACTATTTATTAAAAAATATAGATATTTTGTTTATTTTTTTATTTTAGATATCTTTTAATTAAAATTTTGTTTTTTTATAAATAAATTAGGGAAAGAGTTATGGTCGCAGTAGTAAAAATCTCAGATGATGGAACTCTAATAAAAATAAAAGAAGTCTCTGATGATTATAGGTATAAACCATATAATTGGAAGGAATAAGATATGACATATTATGTTAAGTACAAAAAAACAAATGAAGCTTATAATGCAGAATTAAATAATTTATCTGATACACAAAGACTAGGGCATTTAGTTGTGAAGTATTCAACAATAAATGCAGAATAAATTCAAAATAAAATATTGAAGCAATGTAATTAAAAAAAATTTATAAATTCATAGCTATGATTTCTAACTTTCTATATATCTTATTTAGTATATATTCTAAATTATTATAAATTAGTCTATTGTACATAAAAAATAATCTTTTTTAAAAGATAGGAGAGAAGCAATCATGTTAAAAAAAATTAGAGGAAGGAAAAAATATATAAAAAATCCAGACACTAGACTACATAAGTCCGGAATGCTTTTTTGTGCTTTGTTGTTATCTGCTAGTATTGTTTTAATGGCATATCCCTCTGGAGCCGAGTGGGAAGAAGTCGATACATGGCCTGATATATATACTAAAATTCCTGGTAATGTTGGTATTGGTACAAATAACCCATCTGAGAATCTTGAAATAGAAAGTAGTGGAAATTCTAAAATTAAACTTAAAACAAGTGGAAGTACCTCTGCTTGTGAACTAACACTTGTTAATTCAAACCATGGTTATTATAGTTACTTATCATTGGCTAATAATGGTAATTTATATATTGGTTCTTATGATGGTAGCAATTGGGCTAGAATAATTCAAATGGAAAGAGGTTGTTCTGATAATCTATTCTATCTTGATAACAAGGATTGTGTTGGTATCGGAACAAACAACCCAACAAACAACCATGCAGATAGCAAACTAACTGTTAAAGGTGGAAACATAGAAGTTCAAGACGCATCAGGTAGTGAAGTAGTTCGAATTGGATATGGTCTTGATTACTCAGAAGGATTTAGTGTAACAGATAAAGAAAAAATATCACCTGGAACAGTACTAATAATAGATCAAGATAATCCAGGAAAACTAACAATCAGCAAAACTTCTTATGACACAAAAGTTGCTGGGATTGTTTCTGGTGCAAATAACCTTCCATCAGGTGTAAAACTTGGAGGAGGAAACTTTGATTTTGATGTAGCACTAGCTGGAAGGGTATATTGTAATGTTGATGCAACAGAATGTGAAATAAAACCAGGTGATCTACTAACAACAAGCTCATTACCAGGACACGCGATGAAAGTAAATAACTATAACCTTGCACAAGGTGCAATACTTGGAAAAGCAATGGAAGGACTTGAAAAAGGAAAAACAGATCAAATATTAGTACTAGTAACACTACAGTAAAAACTCTTATAAAAAAATTTTACGAGTGGGAAAAGAGAGAGATCCCCAAGTCTTTTCTCATAAACTTCAAAATCTATCCATGCTAAAGATCCAAAAAAAGAAAACCACCGAAATGATTTTTTTTATTTGAACCTGAAACATAAGCATCCGTAAGAACCAAACATGAATATCATTTCCATGCGGAAATGAATCATAGTATGGTAATAAACAGATACCATTATAGATTCCTATTAAACTAAAGCAAATGCATATCTTCAATGACTTAAACACATACAAACACTTCCGAAGAAATGTTATACATATCTTTGCCATATCAAATAGCTTTTAAGCCATAGTTTCTTTCAAAACGATCCACCACCGAAATGATAATCGTTTCTACTTAAATGAGTTAAATTCCGAGGCTCTTGCCTCCCCACTCAACTAATCTAAATGTAAAAAGTTTTTATATATTTTATGGTTGATATGTAGTACTATATATTTTACATACATTTGAAAAAAATATATAATTTCACTTATTTTTATTTATATGTAATAAAAACACATAAATTAAAAAACCATATGTAAAAAAATATAAATTTTTAATAAACAAAAACTATAAGTTATACCAAAATATTTACTATATTGTTAAAATTAGGATGAGGAGACAAAAATATGGATTGGAAGAATAGGTCAGCTTATATTTTTATAAAAACAACTAAAGGAAAAGCAAACGAAGTATGGCAAAAATTCCATAATTGGGGAAATGTAATTGGAACCTGGATAGTAAACGGAGAATGGGATGTAATAGTATGGCTTGACACAGAAAACCAAGATATCTTACATGACTGTGTATCAACAATAAAAAACTGGAATGAAGTCGAGCATACTAGTTCACACATGGTATACACCGGTTGGAAAGACAACAAATGGTGGTGGGAAAAACCAGCAGGCGCATGGGTACTATTAAGAGAAAACAAACTAGATGAGGCAAACGAAAAAATAAAGAACTGGAACTGGACAACAAGTGGAGCAAGTATCCCTGGTAACTGGGACTATATGACCTGGATCGAAGGAGACAATTGGGATGAGGTATGGAACCATCTACTTGAAATAAAAAACGAATACTGGGACTCAGAAGCACATGTTCCAATAAAATCCTGGTGGAACGAAAACATAAAAGAAAACTGGTGGTAAAAAACATAAATTTTTAAATCCTTTACAATTAATCAGTATTAATTTAAAAAGGAAAAAAGTTGTTTGGGATGCAAAAAATAGATGCTTTAAAAATAATCGTACTTGTTACTCTTGCTTTAGGATTTGCTGTGTTTTTAAATCCCTTATTTACTTTTGATCTAAGAGATGTATATGAAAATAACAACTATCAAAAACCTGAGGTATTATGGAAATCAGAAGAAGGACTATTATATATGAGATATTCTGAATATGTAGATGACAATGGAGATATCTCTCTTCTTTTTAATCACTATTGTATTTTTCATTTTTTAAATTTTTATTCTGGGGAAAAATCAGGTCTTTATCAAAGATTTTCAGTTTATGAAGATAATGAAGTAGAAAGTATTTTTCTTTCTCCTGAAATTTTTGCTATTTCAGCTATTTGTATAATTGGAATTTTTCTTCCAATTATGCTATATTTTTATTACAAAGGGTTTTTATTATATGGAGAAAAGAAAACAAAATATTTTTTATATATTGGAATAATGTTATCAGTTTTAACAACAATATTTCCAATTTATTTGTACTATCTATACAATTTAATAGACGGAGCGCAAATAGGTTTTTTCAATAATTTAAAAATAGGATATGGTTATTATTTACTAGTTACAACAACTATTTTATTTTTTATAATTCATTTCATTCAAAGTCGTTTTCTAAATTTAGAAAAAGAAAGTAACATAATTAGAAATGAAGAATCTATATAGATTTGTTAGAATAAAACAACCTATGTAAATTATTTTGACAAGTTTTTAATTATAATCATCTAATCCTAAAGATCAAGCAGGCAACCTAAAGACAGGGCTTAGCCGGAATGGTTTAATGGGACGGGTATAAAAGTTATACCTACCCGAAAAAACCATATGCAGGTGAAAAATAAATGGTTAATCAAGAGTGGATTGAAGATAAAATAAGTAAAATGGAACGAGACAGGCTTTTAGAAAACTGGACTGAAATTAGAGAAAAACAATTCCAGTATCTACTTGAAATATATCGTACAGGAAAGTTTCTAAAAACTTCTTATAGTAAGATAAAAGACGAATTTGAGACAATGATTGCTAGATACAGCAGATGATATTTTATTTTTATAAAGAGTTGTTTATGAAATTGAACAATCATTACCCATATTTTAAATTTAAAATAAAAATAAACTAATTTTTTTAGAGAAATATATAAACGCCTTTCATATTAAGTATAATAGAGAGGGAGAATAAGATGAAGAAAAAAATATTGTTTGCATGTTTTTTTATATCTTTTTTATTAGTTTTTACTCCAATTACTCAAGCAGTAAATGAAAATACAACAAAAGATCTTAAAAACGATTTATTTGAAATCATTTCAAAAACAAAAGTTGAAGATGAACTAAAGGATGAAATAATAAATAATTTAGAAGAAATTGAAGAGTTTGACGAACAAACAATTAGATCAATAATAAGATTTAGAAATGTTTTAGAAAAGAGCAATAACTATGATTACAACAATTTTTGGCTATCAATGTCCCTTATTCACTTCCTGTGGGCAATATACTACTTTATCGGTGGAGAAACAGCTGCTGCAAAATTTCAACTGCAACGTGCAATACTTGACTTGATTTTATATATAATGCTTTCAACCTAAAAAAACATAATTTTTACTATTAAGATATTTTGATACTTCCTCCATTTTTAAGATGTATTCTTCCATTATATAATTTAATACCATGAGAACCATCAATTGAAGTTAAAGAAGTAGGATTATTCTGAGAACCTGAAATTTTAATTATACCATTTGAAACAAACCTATGCATTAAAAAAATAAAAACATCTGGTAAAACAGTTAATTGTCTCCCGGTAGGTGTTATCACATCCCCCGTTGTTTGATAATTTGAAACAGTTCCAGATATAGGTCCTCCATTTCCATCATACATATTTCCCCCAATATGAATAGTTTCAGTATCATCTGTAAAAGAATAAATCCATTCTTCAAGATTTGTATAACCATCTAGATTATTATCATTATGTGGGTTACTTGGAAGAGTTAACCCACGATAGTTATTTTCAAGATTAGGCCAACCACCAACATCGTTTTGACTATCAATTAATTCACCTGTTCCATATCTTACGTTCTGAACTATTCTTTGATCAATTGCATCTCTATCATAAGGTCTAGCTCCAGCGTTATCTAATACTGAATTATAAATGGTAAAAGCACTTTGTGTAGAAATACCACTTGGAGTAAATGTTTCTGTGTTACTACGAAGAGAGTTGCCCCCATCAACAATATCCCAATCATCTTGAGAGTTTGATGTTCTTGTTGGACCAATGTTATCATGAACGTAGAATCTTGAAGGAGATGTAGCATCATCTAAAGTTATCCCATAATCAGATAATGTGTTTGATCCTTTCTTGTAATAATTAGCAATTATGTTTCCATATTGAGGATCTGTTCCAGAATAGTGTATAAAAGAAGTTGCAGTCCATTTCCAATTATAAATTACATTATTTATAATCTCAGTTTCACTATATCCACCAACCAGTGGATTTCTATCTGCGTTATGAGCAAATAGATTATGATGAATAGATGCTTTATAAGTTTCAGGACCTATTAAAAGACCCATGCTATGAGGATAACCACTTGGATGATAGCTATCATAAAGAGCTTCACTTATAATGCACCATTGAAAGGTTATATCATGAGATGGAAACCAAGCTGCACTGTTTTCATCTACTGCCCAACTTAGAGAGCAATGATCAATAACAACATTATGGCTCTCTTCCTTCTTCCCCAATATCAAGACAATCCCTCAAGGAGTAGTCAACCCCTGGGCCGTCTCCTACCCTTATACGTATATGCTGAATTACTACATCGTGGGTTTTTATAACAATTCCTCCTCCTTTAAGAGTTATCCCAGGGGAAGGTGCTGTTTGACCTGCGACATAAACATATGGGTTTTTTACATAGATGAAATCAGTTAATTCTATGTTTCCAGATACTTCAAAAATAATTATTCTTGGACCAATTGCATCTTCTAAAGCAGCATTTAAAGATCCATAGCCGTCTTGATTAAGATTAGTTATTCTATAAATAGTTGGGTCTACACTGCCACCATAAGCACCCTTAGTATATGAACCAAAACCCTCTGCTCCTGGGAATGCTGGAAGATCTGGAGGTTTTTCAACATATGAATACACGGTTTCAACTGAAGAAGTCGCAATAAATAAGATTATAACTGAAAAAACAAATATTTTTAAGTTCATTTTTTACTCCTACTCTCTAAAGACTATGAATATATAAAAAATAAATATAATATATGAATATAAATTATTGTGCGATATATAGCTATTCTATTAAAAAATCCAAAATTTTATATAGAATATATAGCTTATATAGTACTATATAATATATTTAGAGATGGGATAATGGGTGGGAAAAAATTCTATCTAAAAACAATAGTTTTTATTCTATCTGCATCAATTATGATAGGCCATGGAGCAAGAATGATATATCAAGGTCTTTTCAAGCCAGATAGTTATTACCCTGCACCAACACCATATGCACTTGATTTCTGGTTTGACTGGACTGTACTTTTAGTTCTTGGAATAATTGTGTTTACATTTGCAATAAGTTCGTTTTATAAAAATCTAAATAAAAAAGGAAAAAAGAAAAAATATTTTTCAATCCAAGCTAAAAATCTTATGATACAAAATAATGATTTATAGCTATTTCAGCAATGTCTTCAGCATAACCTCTTGTTCTTTCAAGACTGTCAATAATATAAACAAATGATACAATAGTCTCAGGATCTGCATCTTTAAGTGATACAATCTCACTTCTGAGTTTTTCTACTTTATTATGTAGTTCTTTTGATTTTTCAACAACATCATGAGCTTTATTTAAATCACGCCTATACATAGAATTTACTGCACCATCGTAAACCTCTAAAACTTCATTACTAATTTTTATGATTTTATTATGCAATGGTGTTTTCTTTGTTATTTTCTGAGCGTTTTTAGCAATCCTTGAAGCATGATCTGCGATACGCTCAATTGATCTAGCTGCAAGCAAGAAACTTAGTGCTTCTTGGGGTTTAACACCCATTTTATCAGCAAAGAACACATCTTTTAAAATTAAGTTGAATTGTTTACATATAAGCCAGTGTAGTTTATCAACATCATTATCTCTTATTTCAACATCTTCAGATAGATCCTTATCTTGGTCATTAAAGGCATTTAATGCATCTGTATACATACCCTTTGATATGATATACATTCTTTTTACACCCTTTACAATTGAAAAATCACTAGCATCTAATAAATCTTTTACAGTTACAGAATTTACTGATTCATCTATTATTTCAGGACCAATAACATTGTGACTGATATCTCTTATGCTCTGTCGCATTTTTTTGCTGACAGGATTCTTGAAATTCATCTCAATTATGTTATACCCCGCAAGATAAACACCAATGAACTCACGGATAAATTCGTTAATATCTTGCTTTTCAACATTGATACTTTTAGTATGATTTTCACCAAATCTATCACCACGTTCGGTGAGTTTTGGATTGATAAGAAGTGTACCATCTGATCTAGGTATCATTCCAATACTGTCGCCATTCGATATCTTTACCTTTTTTACCCATGTCTTTGGAAGTGATATAACATAGGTTGATCTTCCTGTTATCTGAACCTTTCTGGTTTCCATATTTTTTTTACCCCAAAATGTTTTTTAAGAAAGTGGTTTTATGAAGCGGAACTGCCCCCCCTTAGAGACGCATTCTTGCTCTTTACAAAATCCTTAATTTTTGTAATCATCGTACTTGCTCTCTTTTCACTATTGTTTAAAAATTTGAGAATATAGATATAAAGATTATCTATATAATCTAGAATTTCTATATAGATTTATATATTATATCTTATAGAATGGAGGGTAGGATCATCCCCCACTCGCGGGTCCGAGGAGAAAAAAATGATTTGAGGTAGGGGATGGGAGGGATGGAGGATGCAATTTATTTTAATTTTAGAGGACATGATAGGCGCCGATAAGTTCACATGTGCCCACCTTAGGACGCTATAATTACCATGCGAACTTATTCTTTTTTACTCTCCAAATACAAAAATCTCCCATTATTATATAGAATTAATCCATATAATATATAGAAATATATATAACATAAATAGTTAACATAATTCTATATTTTAAAATTACTTACTTCCACCATTATAAAGCTTATCAGATAAAGACCTTGGAAGACCTGATTCAATCACAGCCTTTGAGGCAGATTCTATATCATAAGAAACACGATACCAATTTCTGGAACTATCCTTTGTATCAAAAACCATAAAACAACTCTTCGAAATGCCATCGCGTGGTTGACCAACAGATCCAGGATTTAAAAAAAGCTTGTGATCAACCTCTGCTTCCATCTGAACATGGGTATGACCAAGTATTATAACATCAGCAGAAGCTTTGCTACCAATCTCTAAAAGTTTTTCATCTGAAAAATGAGGATGGACATACTCAAAAAGGTTGTCACGAGGGCTGCCATGTGCAATATAAAAACTGATACCATCAAAATCAAATAACGCATTATATGGAAGGCCCGCTAAAAGCTTGATATCATCAGATGATAAATTTTTTCTACTATATTTGATACCAAAAACACCATCATCAGCAAACCAAGAACTCTTATCTTCAACAACAGCCATATCATGATTACCCATCACAGAAAAAATATCTCTCTTTTTAATCAAATCAATACAATCCTTTGGGAAAGCATAATATCCAACAATATCACCGCAACAAAAAACCTTTTCAACATCCAAGCTATCAATTTTATCAATAACACTATTTAATGCATGAATATTTGAGTGTATATCTGAAATAAAGGCTAATTTCATCTCTTGAATATAAAAAATACACATCACATAAAAAACATTTTCCTAAAATACCTCAATAAGTCTAATTACACTATATATATTATTTTAGAATCATTTATTAATAAAACTAAAAATAAAAAAATTAGAAAAAATGGTTCCAGTAAAATTTGAATATTGGCAGTCTGAAGAAGATGGGCAATGGTACTTTCATCTAATCGCTCCAAATGGTGGTGTAATCGTTCACAGCGGGGCATATATGACAGAAGACGAATGTTTAGAAGGAATAGAAGAAGTAAGAAGATATGCGCGACTTGCAATTGTCACACAACCTGATGTAGATAACATTAAAAACATAAATCTTGAACCTTAATAACCACATCCTCTCCCCTTGAAACCCATTCTTTTAAAAATCAGGGGGAGAGTACTAATTTTTTAAAAAATTATTTATTTTTTAGTTTTTGATATTCCTTTTCTGCTAATTTCTCTGTATACGCTCTACCTCTAAACGCCTCAATGAAATGGGCACCTATTCCAATACCCCAACCAAATAGTGGAAATACAAACCATGGAAAACTGTTTATTCCTGATGTTACGAACCATATAGCAATTAAAAACAGATTCACAGCAATATACACAACAAAATGAGTGTAGAAATCTACCTTCTTCTCTGCAGTTTTTTTAGCAATTTTTCTTAATTCTTCATCAGAATTCATATTATATCACAACCTTATTTAATCATCTTTAAACTCTTCTTCAAACGATTTTCCAATCTCCTCACCATACTTTTCAAATTCCTTACAACGACCCTTATTTCTCATACCCCATTGGCCCCATGTGCCGCCAAGGATACCACCCATAACAAGAATAGTTATGAGAATCACTGCAATATGTTGCCAAACATTAAAATTAGATCCCCAAAACCAGAAATAAATTATTAAAAATATTAAACCAAGCAGTGGAAGAATCATAGATAGCCATATTCTCCATCTAAAACCCATCATTTTAGCAATGTCTCTACCCGCTTTTGGAATCTTTCTGATAGCCCATATAGACCATGTACCACCTATTAAAAGAATCATTATAAGGATACTTAACAATATTATTGAAATATTTCTTTCCCATGGAGAAACTACATCTGAAAAAAAAGCAAGCCATGCAATAATAAATATTAACCATGCAAGAAAAACTGCTCCAGAAAAGCCTCCTCTTATAGCTACACCTTTTGTTGGACTCATAAATTTTTACCTCCCCAAATATTTACCTAGGAAATATGATAAAGCCTATTAATTTTTTTCTATAACCAATCGCAAAGCTGTTCTGATTCATTAAACAAACGTTTTCTTGAAAGAAAAGTAACAGTTATTGCTGTAATAATTCCACCTCCAACAATCATCAAATAAACAATTATTTGATACTCGGCAGCAACCAAAGGATCTGTTCCAGCAATCAAAAGACCTGCCATTGCACCAGGAATAAATATAATTCCAAGGGTTTTTAGTCGATCAATTGTTGGAATAAGACTAGTTTTTACTGAAAGCCTTCCAAATTCATCCATAGCATCATGACTACTTGCACCAAGAGAAAGCATTGTTTCAATAGTACAACGACTAAGCTTAACTTCTCTTAAAAGTCTATCAAGACAAAGGGAACATATAGCCATACTATTTCCAAAAGCCATACCCGCAAGAGGAACTATAAACTGAGGTTCCATAGGCATTGCCCTAGTTATACCAAGAACAAACAAGACAACAGATGAACCAAGAAGAATAGAGGGAGTTGTAACAACATATGCATTTGGCATACCTGTAGCTCTTTTGGCACTAGTATAACCACTAACAATAATCATAGCACCAAGCAAGAACCAAATCAAAAAATACCAGTATTCAAAGCCAAATAAAAACGTTAAGAAAAGTGCAATAACAGTTAATTGCCCTCCACCCTTTAAAATAGCATAAGTAAATTCCTTACCAACACCTATTTTTTTAATAACAGATAAGATAATTACAACTATAAGTAAAACAGATACCATCAAAAGAATTATAAGACCTTCATCCCAGGTATATGGAATTCCTACACTCAATATGCTCCCTCCCATTTGAAATCTTTTGTTTTTTGCACATCTCTAACAATACCATCTTTTAGATTTGCAATCCTATCACTTACTCTTTTTGCCTGCTCGATATAATGGGTGACCCAAAGAACAGTAAAACCAAGATTTTTTGAAAAATCAATAATATTTTTTTCAACGGTTTCTATATTTTTAGGATCAACTCCATTAGTTGGTTCATCCAACAAAAGTACACTAGGTTTTAAAGACAAAGCTCTTGCAAGAGCAACACGTTTTTTTTCACCACCAGATAGTTTCTCAGCATTTTTTTCTGAAAACTCTATTGGAAGTCCAGAGTCAGTAATGCACTTTAAAACGTGATTTTTGTCTACCTCGCCCATTAATTTTTGAGCATATGAAACATTATCAAAAACAGATCCTTTAAGCATCACACTTTCCTGATGAACAAATACCATATCGCGCCTTAATTCAACAGTTGGAACATCAAAAATGTTTTTTTTATTAAAAATAATTGTTCCATAATCAAGATCAATAAGTCTATTCATGCATCTAAGTAAAGTCGATTTACCACTACCAGATGGACCAACAAGAGCAATAATTTCACCTTTTTTAATATCTAGATTAATTCCTTTTAATATCCTTTTTCCATCAAGATTTTTTTTAGCATCATTTATTTTTATAAAACTCATTCTATCACTTCCTTTGATAGTTCTAAAATAAATTTTTTAAGGTTTTCAAATGTTTTTTTACCTTCTTTTGTTGCATTGTATATCTTTCTTATCTTTCCATCAACATTTTTTTTGGTAACTTTAAGTAAATTGTTTTTTTCCATGTCATGTAGGATGGGATAAAGGGTTCCAGGGCTAATTATATAATTATGACTTTCAAGTTCCTTTATCATTTCAAGGCCAAATATACCGTTATCAACTATTGCATGATGAAGAATATGGACTCTTATAAAGCCCATTAAAACCTTTCGTTCATACATATTATCGAAATTCGATAACGATTTCCGATATAAATATTTTTCTAATTGCAAGCTCTAGCACATTTACTTACATAAAGCTTCCAAACAAGAAAAGCTAAAACAGCAGCAAAAAGTTGAATGATAATAAAAATTATTGCATCAAAAGGCCTGATACCTGCAGTAGAATAAGTAAACATACGAGCAATTGTCACCTGAGGATTTGCAAACATCGTACTACTGGTTGATAGAAGCATTCCACCAACAAGAAGACCAACAACTAGTGAAACGCGATTTGATCTTTGATGAACTAAACTTATGATACATAAAACAAGGATAAATGTACCGAGAGCCTCGCCAAGATATGCACCGCCGGATCGTTCAACAGAGGATACCTCAAATAAGACTCTTGTTTAACATCATAAAACATTAAATGACAAGCAAGAAGACCTGCGATACCACCAAGGATTTGAGCGAAGCTATGTTTTATAGCAC